>TARA_B110000881_G_scaffold8111_1_pt1 | contig 49787 bp, 41 predicted proteins | sample TARA_B110000881 | Tara Oceans TARA_B110000881 (sample SAMEA4398150) | marine metagenome | biome: Polar Biome; feature: [MES] marine water layer (ENVO:01000295) within the mesopelagic zone...; material: water (ENVO:00002006), including particulate matter (ENVO:01000060) such as......
TACCAAATAGCCAAACTATCCTATGCCAAGAGACGGCGCGTAGGCTGCGTTATCGTAAAAGATACACAAATCATATCAACAGGATATAACGGTACGCCACATGGCTTTGAAAACGACTGTGAAGAGGTTAAAACTGAAACACAATATTATGAAAATCCAGATATTGCAATAACACTAACCGAAGACCATGGATTTACATGTGAAAACGGATGTTGTACTAAGGATGTTCAAACTACAAGAAGAGAAGTCCTACATGCAGAATCAAATGCATTGGCAAAAATCAGTAAATCCACACTATCCTCTAATGGCGCTGATCTTTACACTACAACTTGCCCATGTTTCGATTGTGCAAAATTAATCATTCAATCAGGTATTAAAAGAGTATTCTATTCAGAGGACTATAGAGATATGTCAGGGGTAGCACTATTAGAAAAAGCCGGTATTGAAACTAAAGAAGTAATATGTTGGAACGGACTATAGATCAGATTATAAATGAGTCGCTATCAAAGAATACCTTTGGTGAAGGCTTTGCATTTAGGGATGGTCAACGAGAAATTATTGAAGCAATATGTAATAGTTACCTAGAGGATCCGAATGCAACTCTTGTTGTTGATGCGCCAACCGGTGCTGGTAAGTCTTTAATTGCAATGTGGTCAGCACATGTACTTAAAGAACTTGGCAACCGAGGCTATCTTATTACAAGTGACCTTTCATTACAGGATCAATATGAGAGTGATTTTTATCGATTAGGCTTAAGATGGCCTTCCATTCGTGGTGTTGATAATTATGAATGTTCGGTTAATGGCCTTCCATTCAGTCTTGGTGATTGTAAACTCAAGGGTATGGGTTATGAACAGGCTGAGAAGCTTTCTTGCTACAGCTCATGTGATTACCTCCAAAATAGAAAGCGTTCCATAGAGCAACCGATAGCACTCTTAAATTATAGCTTCTGGTTAATTCAAAGAAATTACGTAGAGGATAGAATGTTACAAGATAATAAAGAGGTTCCTTTTAAATCCAGAGACTTTGTATTCTTTGATGAAGCACATAAAGTTGATGAGATTGTACAGGGACACTTTAGCCCTAGGATTGATATTGGTATTGTAGATAGATTTGGACTTGCTAATAGATTTATACAGAAGCAAGATATTGGAACTCCAATACAAACCCTAGGTAGTATTAAATCAATTGTAACTAGACTCTTAACTGAAAAAAGTAAACCAGCTCTATTTGAAGCAATGCAAGATTTTAGAAAGATTGCTAAAGTTTATAGAAAGGCTGCGCAAATAACAAAGGCTCAAGCTGGTAAAAGATTTAAGAATAGAGAAGTTCCAAGAGATTGGGCTACTGCCTTAACTACGTTCGATCGCATTAAGGATGTCTATTGTAAGTTTGATGACTATGTTGCCTTGATCAAAGATGTTGGCGTAGATAGCATGGTAATCAACCAGATGGAAGATGAAGCTAAGTTTATGTGTGTTGAAGAAGGGCGGATGATTCAAAAATATTTACATGATAGAGCCGGCTTTAAAGTTTTTATGAGTGCAACAATTGGAGATCCAAGAGCGTTTGTAAAAATAATGGGAATTAAGAATGCTAAATTTATTAGAGTTCCAAATGCATTTAATTATGATAAGTCTCCAGTTGTCTTTGTAAATAGACATAAACTTTCATTTAGAGAAAGAGAGGCTAGCCTACCAAAGGTAGTTAAAATATTAGATCAAATTATAAGTAAGCATTCTGGTCAACGTGGAGTTATTCATACTGGATCATATATGTTTGCAAACTATATTAAACAGAATTCTAAGCATACATTCAGATTAATGGATTATGAGAATTCAAAGGACAAGAAAGGTATTATTGAATTGTTTAAAAAGAAAGATGATGCGGTTCTTATGGGACCTTCTCTTCTAGAAGGTTTAGATTTAAAGGATGATATTAGTAGATTTCAAATCTTTTTTAAAGTTCCTTATCCTAATGTAAGTGATCCTTTAATTAAAGCAAAAATGCAACATTCAAAAGAGTGGTATGATTGGAAGACTGGTATTTCTATAATGCAAGGAGTTGGAAGATCTGTAAGAAGTAAAGATGATTGGGCGGTAACTTATGTCCTGGATGCTTGCTTTAGAAGCTTGATAAATAAAAAGGGATTCTTTCCACCCAGCTTTCAGGAAAGGATTAAAACTATAAAATAATGACATATACATCGATTACAATAGATAATTTTTATAATAACCCGGATGAGGTTAGAGATTATATACTTACACAAGATTTTAATATTACTGGAAACTTTCCAGGCAAAAGAACAGAGCCTATATTAAATGAAAGCACAACAGAGTATATTAGCAAACTTATATCACATGAGGGTGAAGTTGATTGGGCTAATAATAAAGAGTACAATGGTTCATTTCAATATACTACCAATGACGACACAAGTTGGATTCACGCAGATGAACATAATCACTGGGCTGGAGTTTTATACTTAACGCCAAACGCACCTTTAGATTCCGGAACTGGAATATTTAAACATAAAGAGACTGGGTTGTATAAAATACCTAGAATGATAGATGGTAGCATTGATCGAGAATTAACTAATAAAATTTATAATGATGCAGGTGATATTTCAAAATGGGAGCTTGTAAACTATATTGGTAATGTTTATAATAGATTAGTAATATATCAAGGAGATCTATTTCATACATCATTAAAATATTTTGGAAACAATTTAGAAGACGGAAGGTTATTTCAAACTTTCTTCTTCGATACACTTAAATAAAAAAAATGGGATTTAACAAATTATTTTTACCGGATCTTAAGGATTTAAAAAAGTCACTCCTAGAAAGGGGCAACGAAGAGTTTAGTAATCACTGGATTCGTAGATACAATAAAGCTGACGCAATCATTGGACCTACAGAATCTTCTGAATTTATTAAACAATTTATAAATATGAAGTATAATGAAGATATTAAGGCGGATAAAAAATCTTCTAAATAGAGAGAACATGGAAAATCAAACAATAACTAAACCAGAACAACAATTTTATGTTTGGTCGAAAACTGAAAAACTAGGAACTGTTGTAGAAGTAGATCATGAAAAGAAAGATTCTAAATGGCTTATATTTAAAAATGGTACAAAAATTAATAGAACATTAATAAATGAAATGCTATTGCCTGCAAATACGATTGAGCAAGCCAATAGTATATCTAAAGATTTTGGCGGCATTGGAACTTCTGTTAGTAAAAAACAAAATAAGGCTGCAGATGTAGTGGAGGGAATTACAACTAAAGCTGCTGAAGTTAAAGTTGCTGAAGTTAATGTTATGATGGAAATGCTAAAAAAAATTAGCAAGAAGAATAAGGCTAACATGCCTGTTGAAATAAACATCCCTTCTAAATCAGTATATGAAATGCTACAAGATCAAATGGATTTAGATCCGGAAGAGCTTAATACTCAAATCGGGCTGCTTGTAGAAAATCAGATAAATAATCTACAAACACAATTAAAAGAACAAATTACAAATTTTATAACTAATTATTACGAAAATGGCAGAACAAACACAACAGATCCCACCAAATAGAAGAATGCGTAGAATGCAGATGAAAGAGTCTGGGGTTTTAGGAGCAATCAGTAAATTATCTTATTCACATCCTATTAAAAAGCAGATTCGTCAGCAAAATCAGGAGAATGGTAGAAGAATTCATCAAATGCACGTGGATAGACATGAAGCAACAATGGCTACTTTTTATGAAGAAAGATTACAGGCTGCTAAATCCGATTGGTTCGGACAAGGCTATGTTAAAGAAGAAATAGAATTATTAGAAGAGGCATGGGCTCTTGCTACTATTAAAGATAAAGAATCTTATAGAGAAGATAAGAAAAAAGCTAAGGCTTTGCGTAAACAAGTGGCTGAAATGAGAGCTACTAGAACTAAGTAATATATGATAACAATTACAATCGAGCCAGCAGATAATGGCCTTGTTAAATTTTTAATTGACGATAACATAAACGGCGGTGGTGAAGAACATGTCGCTAGAAGGGTTTATGATTTTGATTGTAGTACTGGTAGGCATAATCAAGTTAAATTTGTAAATGATTTAATTTTAGATTTAGGCTTAGATATTGGAACACAATTAGATTCAGATAAATTAACTATAAGCTTAGACTGGGGAACTCAATATTCTCCGACTCAATCTGAATTAAAAAATAAAGTTAAACTTCTTGAGGGTCAACTTAAAAAGTATAACGCTCAAATAAAATAATGAAATTGAAAGTAGAAGGCGTTTGGTGTAAAACACGAACTGAATTTGATAGACTATCTAAGGCAAGCGCCTATGATTTGTCAGTATCTTATTTTGATGTATTTAATCGTTTGGTTAAAAGTGATCCTTACAACAAAGAGCCTTCTAATTTAATCATTTCACTCTATATTAGAAAAATGATTAATAAAGCTATTAAGAATAAGGCAGATGGAGAACATTTAAAAATGATTTATATGTTTAAAGATTTAAATACCGATACAGTTTCAAATTTTAAATCCTTTATAGAACATATTACAGATGCACATGTAGAACTAGACTTAGTTATTATTAATAGATGTGATTACCCTAAGAAGGGAGTATTAAGCAAGTTTGATAGTGTTAGATTTATAGATAATGATTAAACATCAATTGTTTGCTAAAGGTGATACTGTGCATGCTCTTATATCTACTACACAAAATCCAAACATTTTATTTCCAGTAAGAGCTATAATTTACGACGTTAAATTTAACGACATCAACCCTCAGTATCAGATTAGAATAAAAAACCTTTACGATAATATTTATTATTTAAAACACTATATGTTTGGTGGTAGATTTATTAAAGACTTTGATAATAAAGATACTAAAATAAATGTTAAACGAGATGGTTATACTACGGTAAAGCAAGTTGAAGAAGAACTATTTAATGGCAAGAACTGGAAAAGTTATCTTTTATTAGTAGATTCTATATTTTGTACAAAAACCAGAGTTGAGCAAACTGTACTCTTTAATAAAATAAATACGTTTCATATTCAAATGAAATTAAAAGAGATCTATGAACTTACAAATAGATCTATATACAGCAATGGCCAATTTTATTTCCATACAAAAGGGGAATATATAAAATCTATAGAGAAATTCTTAGGAAGTAGGATGCCCGATGATAAAAACTGGGCTAGTGATTTACTTAATAGACCAGGTGCTGATGAATTAGATAGCATAGAATGGGTCTAGTATAATATCCTACTCTAATTCTTAAGATATATAAATAAAATAATTAGAGTTTAAATGGCATATTACTTTCGAAAATGGGATGAGGCTGGAGAAAATGCCACTATTACTGGAGACTCTTCAAATGGGACTGGTGATATAACCATCACTCATGCAGATGTGGAACATCCGGCTCCTACTTTTCTGGCTATATGGACAGGCGCTCCTGGATATGATGGAAGAACAATAGAACGTACGCTTCCATATTCTTTTCAACCGGAAGATGTTAAAGATTATTTAGATGAGGTCAGAATTGTTGGCTATCTATATCCACCCGCACCCCCATCAATGCCTATTATTGTAAAGGCTGTACCACCAGAAGAACGTCCGGAATCAGAAAGTATTTATGGCAAGACATTAATACCTTCTCAAAAGTTTGAAGCTGCTAGTGGAGAGATTCATGCTGGTGATGGAGTTAGAAGTAAATTTAATGGTTGGTCATTATTTAAGTTTTTAAATCAACCTGGAATTTCAGACCCTAAAGATGTAACATTTAATGACTATTCTACAACAGTAACATCTGATGATCTTATCAATCCAACTGCAAATAGAATAATTAATTATGCTGCTAATTTAACATCGTTAAGTGTTAATTATAAACATAATGATTTCTTAGCGACTGAGCACTTTGGTACTATTTCTAATGATTATATGATAACCTTACGAAGGTTCGCATACCCAGTGCCAGATGATATTGTAAACACTTCGGATTTTCAGACTGGTAAAACAGAGGCTGTTGATATAACACAGCCTGATTTGGCAAGAGCAATTACATGGCTTAGCCCTGCATTGGGTAATGATTTAAAAGACGTTCTTAAATTTGCTTATAAGTTTAAATGGAAAGATGCAGAATCTTCAATGCAAGAACTTAATGCTGGTTCTGCACAAAACAAGAGAGGTAAGTTAGGGGCTGCTATTGATGGAAGTAGTTTATTTTCAGCAGTTGAAAGTGGGGTTAATGGTTATTCAGCAGATGCTGCCGCAAGAAAAAAATCTAGAGGTGATGGTTATGATGCAATGTCATCAACATACCCTAACCACGTGTACGGACCTTTAAATGTTATTAAAAAAGTTTTAGTAAGAGAACAAGGTTTAGAATTTGAACAATCGTTCCCATTAAATTTTTATTATGATTTAAAGGGATATCCTGGAACTAGTCCGAGAGTTGCATTTATGGATGTAATGTCTAATTTACTTGCACTTACATATAACAACGCTCCGTTTTGGGGTGGTGGTGCAAGATGGGTAGGTGGTTCTGGTGCAAGTAGTACTGGTAAACCATTTGGTGATTATGATAAACTTAAAAGTGGTGATTATGCAGGTTTTGCAACATCATTAGTAAGTGGTTTTTCTAAGAAATTCTCTGCTGGAGCCAAAGATGTTGGTGGAGCAGCTAGTGGCTTTTTTGCTGCTGCTGGTAAGGGAGAGTTTGGTGAAGCATTAAACGCACTTGGAGATTCAAAAATTTTAGATAATATTATTGGTGGTGGACTTATGAAACTCTTAGGAGGACCTGGTGCACAGGGTGGACAAACCGCTGCTGCATTTTTAACAGGAGATCCTACTGGACAATGGCATGTTACTATTGGAAATCCAATGTCTCCAATTTTAGTTTGTGGTAACCTTGCACTAGAAAGTTCAGAGTTATCATTTGAAGGACCTCTTGGTTTTGAAGGATTTCCTACTAAGATGAAATTATCAGTTACTCTTAAGCCTGCAAGGCCAAGAGATAAATCTGAAATTGAAAGTATGTTTAACGCTGGTAAGGGTAGATTCTACTTAACACCAGATACCGCTGGTGCAAGAAATCTTGATGATGTAATTGATGTTTCAGAATACGGTAATAAAGATAGGATTAAGAGTGGTATGGTGAATAGAATATCAGACTTTTCTTCAGGATAATATTAAGACTTATGAAATTAAAATCTATTTTAAATAAAATTAACGATACTGTTCGAGTAATACTTGTTCAGCCTACCATGGTGTTTAGAGTTCTTGGAGATCAATCTCTTAAAACACTACATTATGTGGATGCTGATGAGGTAGCTCGCCCAGACTTAATTGCAGATAAATATTATGGTGATCATACTAAGGTGGATATTATATTAAAGTATAATAGAATATCTGATCCTTTTAGTATTAAGGAAGGTGAAATTCTTAGAATTCCTGTAGAAACTATAGCATATTATAAATTAGAAAGGCCTAACTTAAACGAGGCCGCTAATGCTGTAAAACAGCAATTTATAGATACTAAAAGATTAAACCCAAAAGACCAAGCCAAAATTGATCGCCTTAAAAAGAAGTACGGTAAAGATGAACTACTTCCACCGAACGTAGTTCCAACTGGTAAAAAGACATATGACTTTGTGGGTGGAATGCTTAGAATGGGTAAACAATCACAGACTGCAGATGTTACTGATTCTTCAACATTAGATAATTTAAATGCTGAAGATTTATTAGATGCATTAGATAGTGCAGTTGGTACTGGTGGTGACGCTGGTGGCCAAGATTACAATGTTCGATACCAAGATGGATTTGATGATGGATTTGATGAGGGATTAGAACAAGGAATTACTAATGCCGGAGGCGGTTCAGGTGATGATTCTGGAACACCAGGAGGTGGCCCGGCAGATTCAACTGGAGATAATAGTGATGATGGTACTGCTCCGCGTGGTGGTTCAGATAATAATAATGGTGATGGTGATGATGATTCTCCATGTGCTAAATAAACTAAAACATGGATTTAGAACAACACATATTAGCGGTAGTAGAACCGGAGTTAAGTCCAACTGAAATAACGTTTGAAGATTTTAACGAAGAGGATGGCGGTGATCGCCAAAGTAAAACAATTGGTGCAGTAGCTCCGGTGGTACAGGTAAATGGTTTTCAATTTACTGGAGAAATGATAGAACGTGTTAACTTAAATCTATCTGATGTACTTCCTAGTATTAAACTTGTTTTAAATGACACAACACAAGCATTTGGTCTAGAGTTTATGCCAAGAGATGGTGATGTTATTACATTGTTAATTAATTCTAAAAACACAGACACTTTTAAAACAATACACATGGATTTTGAAATAACTAGTATTTCATTATCTACTGATGAAGAAGATGGCAGCCCTGAAATCAACATTTCAGGTAATGCAAAAATACCTAAATATTTTGCGGAGACTTGTAGAAACTTTGAAGCTGGAACTTCTTTAGATCATTTAGAGCTTATTGCTAGGGATCTTAAAATAGGATTAGCAACTAATATTGAAACTACTGATGATTCAATGCCAAGAGTTCAGCCATATATACCTACTTTTCAATTTATTGAAGATATTGTAGACAATTCATATATAGCAGAAAATTCTTTTCAAAGATATCACATAGATCAATTTTATTATTTAAATTTTGTAGATGTGAATAAAGTATTTAATTCTGAAAATAGTAGTATTGAAACTTTACAAGAATCTTTAACTACATTTGCTACTAGTATTGCCGAAGAAGGTAATAATGCAACCGAAGAAGGTGCTGATAATATTCCATCTAAATTAATTCTTACAAATGCCAAAGATGCACAAGGCACAAATATGTTTATTAAAGAACATAAGCTTAAAAATAATTCTAATAGAGTAAGTCAAGAAAATGGATACACGCGTAATATTATGTATTATGATGATAATAATCCAGATGTTAAGTTAACAGAGTTAACTGTGGCTGCTCAGGTTTCAGAAAATTTAGCAGATATTGATGAGCCACTAAGGGGTCGTAGAGGTGAAACTGAGTTTGAAGAGCAAGTTAAGTTTAAGTATATGGGTAGACATAATACTGGTGAGGATGGATTGGGTAATGTACATTCAAATGCTTTATTTAGTGAATTAAATAATTATCAAAATAACGCTGAGTTAGATAAGATGAAAGTTATTGTAAAGCTAGAAGCATTTAATCCATCATTATATAAATACCAAAAAGTACCTCTTTTAATTTATAATTATGAAAGGGAAGTAGTTGAAATTGCTAAAGAACTTAAAACAGCTAAAGAGGCAAAGGGTTTAAATGAGTCACCAATTGCGGGGGCGAATGATAATCCAATAACTAATGAAGAAAATCCGGATCAAATGTTAGATACATTTTTAAGTGGACATTATGTTATAGAAAATATTAATATTATATATGATATTGAAGAGGGTCTAACTCAACATGTAACATTACTTAGAAGAGAATGGCCAACTAGGATTAGTAATATTGAAGGTAAATTTAATCGCGCAGAGTAAATAGAATATATAAGCTATGGTAGAATTTAAAGGTATAGAATATTTTAGAAAGGGAACTACGTTACGTAAAGTAAACGAAGATCCTACTCTATTATCTTTTTTACTTCTTTTTAATAGAGGTAGTGTGGAAGATTCACCATTATTGACTAATAAAAAAGGTGGTGCTATGGATTATCTTGAAACCGTAGTTAATGTGGGTAGTGATAATGAAGGAAAAGGACCTGGTGCTAAATATGCCCAAAATCTTAGAAACTTTCAAAACCTTTTATTTAAAATTAATACTGAAATGCCCTGGTTTTGGGAATCAATTTCAGGCCTAGAGGGTACAATGCAATATAAAGGAATGAAAGATCCTTTTTGGGGCAAAGATAAAAAAATAGAGATTGAGTGTCTAGAAGAAAATGTAGAGCTAATGGCAACTACATTAATGAGATTATATAGAGATGCTTGTTTTGATTTTGAAAGATGGGTTGAGGTTATCCCTGAAAATTTAAGAAGATTTAGTGTAGATATTTATGTTACTGAAGTTAGAAACTTTCAACAAAAATACTCAGATAATAATACAGATCTTTTTGGTAATGCACCAAAGGGTAATGTAGATGATAGTGAAATAGATAGTGAAATGTTAATTGCACCTGAGATGTCAAGCCAAGCAAAGCCATTTTATCATGTACAATTAGGTCATTGTACTTTTGATATAGATTCTGGAAACGAAATGTTATCAGCACTGAGTAAAAACCCGGAGATGAAAAAACCTAAAATTAGTTTTTTATATCAAACTGTTCGAACTCCATCATATGCAATGGGTGCTAATTTAGGAGTCTTGCAAGAAGTTTTAATAGAACCTAATAATGGCGAAACACCTGCGTTTAATCCTAAGGATGCAATTTTAGGTGCAGCTAAAAGTAAATTTCAAAAACTTAAAGATAAAGCAATTGGCGGTACATTAGCTCAAGTTAAAAATTTAGCACAAGGTATTACTGGAGGCCCTGGTCTTTATAATGTATATCCAAATAAATTACTAGGAGGTGCGGCTGCTCAAATGGCTGGATCACTCGTAGATAATTTAACAGCAAAACTATTTCTAGATAATGTACATGGTGCTAGTGCTGCAAGTACAATTGCAGGCGCAATCTCACAAGGAAGTATAAATGGATTATTAAATGCTGCCGGACAATTAGCAGGAAATCTTGCTGGAGGTGGTAGTAATGCAATTGATGTACAAAAACTACCTAACATATTTGGTAACTTACCAGCAATTGATAGTAGCCCTGACGGTAATATATCTCCTAAAACGATATATGATCAAGTAGCCCCGGATCGAGATGATCCAATTAATGATAATGTTTATGGTGGTCCAAATACTGGTGTGGATTCAACCCCAGACGGTAACTTAAATGACAACATACATGAATAAAGATGAATTATTTGTAGATAATGCTAGAGATGGACATTGGATAGGTGAGGTTGTAGTTAATGAAGACCCACTTAATGATGGTAGATGTCGAGTTAAAGTGTTTGGTAAATTTGATTTGCTTCCAGATGAAGCGATTCCATGGGCTACTCCACAGAATAGAGAAACTCCAGGTGCACATGCAGTCCCAAGAGTTGGTGATATAGTTGCAGTGCGCTTTGATAATGGAAATATTTATCACCCAGAATACTGGTTTCAAGTAGATCAAAATGTAGAATTAAAAGAAGATATTCTTAACAACTCAGACGCACCATATGATGTTATAAGTTTAGTCTACGATGCTGAAAGAAACTTAAGGATATATCATTCACCGGAAGACGGCCTAGTCATCACACGCGGATCTGGAGCCAAGGAGCGACCAATGATTCAAATTGATGAAGAAGGTTTTATTAAGATTAGTACTGATGCTAAAATGTTTTTAGATTGTGGTGATATTTTTATTTCAAATACTGGCGAAGGCGGTGCTGATGAAGAACAGCCGGCGGTAAGAGGTCAGTCTTTACAAGATTGGTTGCAAATGTGGCTAGATGACTATAATACACATATACATCCAACTGGAGTAGGACCTTCTGGTCCTCCAATGCCACCAACACCAGTTGTTGTTGGACAACTTTCATCTACACATCCGGATTATCAACAAAGAAATAAGTAAATATGCCAGCAAATTGGGGAACTTTTATACCAAATGTTACGCAACTAATTGCAGGGCAATCATTCACAAACCCTGGATCTATTGCTAATGACCCGCCAAGAATAGGAGCTGGTGCCCCTCCTTACCCAGGAGCTGCTGCAGCTATTCCTAACCCTAACTTTGGAGTACCTTATGTCCCATTAGTTACACCAGGTGGTAGAAGAGATTTTGGTGAAGCTTTAGCACAAGAATATATTAATGCTATAAATGTGGCGCAAACTCCAGCCGGGGCTACAAGACAAGCAAATCCGGCTGCAGATCAAGCATTAATACTAGCATACGGAGAAGCATTTGAAAGACTCTATAGAGATGGAGATGTTGATTTAATGGACACTAAAGATGAAGATGGTAATATTATTAAAGAGGGTAAAGAAAGTAGTGAACCTTTTGCTGATTTATGCCCAGATCCAATTGAGGAACCGGATCCAATTGAGGAAGAGAAGAAGAGAAAGAAGAAATTTAATGCTTTTTTAGAAAAGTATAAAGACCAAACTTCTCCTTGGGGACTGCATAAGTTTAAGTTTAGTGAATTTCACTGTATTGAAGATAACCAGCCACGAGCTGAAGTTGAAAAATTAATTGCAACTAAATTAATTAGAGAGTTTGAAGCTATTACATCAGCTTCTGAAAAAAGTGAATTCTATGATTGGGCTTTAAGATTAGGAAGCCTTTATTATGCAACCAGTGAATATTATTATTATAATATAACCTTTAGGCTAAATCGTACCATAGGGGATTATCCTTTTTTTAATGTAACTGATAAAACTAGGTCAGATATTACAAGCGCCGGCTATTCTTGGGAAGACCTGGTTAATAATGTATCGAAACTAGTTGTAGATTCAATAGGGATCTCATATCCAGTATATACCGAGCGACAACAAACTGGATGGACAAGTACATATAATTCTTTAGGCCACTATACTGGCCGAGTTGCAGTCTATAGCGATGTTAAAATAGAAAATATCTATAAAAGAATACAAGAAGGTATAAAAAGCGAGATGGTTGTACCGTGGCCATATGAGGACCCGGAGAAACCAGAATGCCCACTATCTAAATATAAGATTCAAGTATCTAGTACTGTTGATAACCAAAGACCAAAACTGTTAACTAATAATGTTATAGCATTCTTTTCATACGTAAGTAATAGAAGAGAAGTTTATACTGGAGTTGGTGATTATAATACAGACGGAGAATATTATTCAAAACATATTTATTATGATAAAAAAGATAATTGGGTTAAATCTAATTATGAAGAGTCAGAGTATAAAATCAAATGGTTAGGAGTTCCCACAGGTATATCTGGTAGTTCTACACTAGCGGTGCTTGATGTTAAACGAACTGGTGTTAATTCCGGGACGCTTTATAAATTTACAATACAATTAGCAATAGATGCTAAAAAGGCTGCTGATGAATGTGATGCTGAAGAAGAGATTCTAGATATTCCGTTTCAATACCCATCTGGAGATCCTTATGAAGAATTAGCAAATGCTACAATCACATATTGGTATTTACATTTAATACAACCATTTAAGGCAACGCCGCCAATGCCGCCGGCATTAAGCAACCTGCCATTGCAAGGTTTTTATATTCCAATATATTATGGAAGTGCAAATAGACTTGCAAAGGGAATAAGACGTTCGTTAAATAGTGGTAAAGCTTTTGATAAAGTACCGTTAACAGAACCGCCGGCAGTAGCAGTCGCGACTGCATTAGCAGCAACATATGCCCTACATTTATTAGAGTTTAAATTGATTTATCTTGGAGGTATTCCAGTTCCGCTAGTTCCTTATGTACCAATGATTGGGTTTGTTCCGGTTGCATTTTAACCCCAGTCTTTTTCAAAGGTATACCAATGGTCTGCGGACGCACAGTCTCTGCATGCATCAGCAACAAGTGTTACCTTATCTTCCATTGTTAACATCGGTAGAATGGCTCCTATGTGCATCTCGATTAACTCACTTGTCGGGATATACTCAGCAACATGATTTGCAATTCCAGTAACAAGTCGGTATGTGTTATCTTCTACAGAATTAAATCTAGTACCTTGATGATAATCCACATTAGGATCTGTCGTTGCTAGTTCCCATAGTTTTTCAATACCGATAAGATCTCTAACTTCTTGACAAATTCCTTGGATTGCATCCCTATGTTTAAGGACTGCCTGGTAACCGGAGCCACCGACTCCATTACACTTTACTTCATTTACATTAAATTTACTCATCATCTTTGTTTTGGTTTTAATGATTCTACTAATTTATCTGCTACTTTATTAGATAAAGTATCTACATTTAAGTCAGAAAGAGTTTGATGTGCTAATTTATATCCTTCTTGATGTGCCATTGATATTAACATTTTCAATGTCTCTTCACTTATTGTTATTTGTTTACTCATCTTCTTTGTTTTGTTTTTAATTAACATAATTCAAACTTTCTAGATACCCAACCGTATTTTTCAATACTGTCTGCATAGAACTCATCGTCACCATACATGAAATAAGCATCAGCCTGGTCTAACCAACGTAAAGCAGTTTCTTTACAGTCAGCTCCTACGGACATTACGTCCTTAACAGCTTTCTGAGCCCAAGCCTTTTCTTCGGCTGCCTGCTTTTCACTAACCTCAGAAAGGTCATTGATAAAATCAGTCAATTCCTGGAAAGACCAGTTGTGGAAGTTATACCCTCTGGGTCTAAATCCGTTAACATCTTTATAAAGATCCGAAACCCACATAAGAGCTTCATCGAATTGGCTTTGATTTGAAATAGAAAAAGTAGAAGTATTTGACATAGTTATTGTTTGTTTTTAATTACAGTACTAATATACGAATAATAATTGACATAAAAAAATCTAGAGGCAACTATTTTGCAAAAAGTTTTAAACATATATTTTAAGTTCTTCTAACGTCGTATGTTCATTAATATAAGTTTCTTCATTTAACCTTGCAACAAAATGAGTATTATTTACAATGTAATCTAAGACATCGTTTGAGTTTTTAAATTCTTTATAATTTAAAATAAGATAATCACACATGGATTTTACTCCACCATTAATATGTTCCCTATGAATGACCTTTTTAGATTTATAAAATGATTTTAATTCTCGGTGCATGTTAAACCACTGTGCACATGTCAATGGAGATTTTAAATCTAAACCAGCACCTTTTACTTTATTATATAGTCCTGAAGTATGTGCCATATAAAACTTATCATTAATTTCACGAATGTTACCTTGTACAGATCTACGAGTTACTGGATTTAGATTTCCTTCGTGTGCATTAATAGATCCCCATATTGCAGTTGCAAAATCTAGGCATTTTTGATTATTCTTTAATTCTTGATTTAAGTTTACCATAGTTGTTTAATTAATTACAGTACTAATATACGAATAATTATTGACATAAAAAAATTTAAAGGTACTTATTTTTTGTAAAAGCCAAGCTTCCTATAATAAAAAAGAAAGCTGATATATAATATGTTACACTTTTAATATAAAAATAAATGAACACAGAAAAAAAGAAAAGGACTAGAGTGACTACGGTATCTCTAGACAAAACGGTTGACAAACTTCCAGAACCGCAAATTGAAGTTAAAGTAGAAACCTCAGGATCCGACGAGGCGTTTTATGATGATAATGGCGAATTTATGTGGGACGCTTACGAAGCCACATGCCCATCAAGAACAAGAAAACCAAACCCACATATTAAGACTAAAAAAGGAGATAAAGTTTTCTCTAGGGAAACTTATGCCCAGAGCCTATATGATATTATGGAAAATATGGATCGTGAAAATCCTATGATTCCTGCACTTCATGAGGGTTCAATTTATGAAGGTAAAATATTTGGTATTAATTCAGAATTTATATCAATTGATGTTGGGTATAGAGAATTAGTTTACGTTAAATACGATAAAGAAACTGATTTAGTAAAAGCGTTACAACCAGGAGAAGAAACTTCAGTTTTAATTACTGTGTCAAAAAATAACACACACATACTTGGTTCAATTTCAGGTGGTGTTAAACATAAAGTGTTCTTAGATTTAAGAGCTGGAGTTGAAGAAGGTAATACAGCTTGGGTTGGTACTGTTAAAAGTATGATTGAAAACGGTGGTTATATTGTAGAAGTACAAGGCGTTGAATGTTTTATGCCAGGATCATTAGCAGGTATTAATAAACTACATGACTTTAAATCTATTATTGGAACTGAAATGTATGTTGTTCCGGTAAGCTTCTCACCAGACAGAGGAACTATAGTGGTTTCACATAGAAAATATTTACAAGCTATGATTCCAACTGAGATTCAAAATATCAAAGATGATATGGGAGTTGAATGTGTTGGTAATGTTACTGGAACTGCAAAATATGGAGTCTTTGTTGAATTTAATAGATGTCTGACTGGTATGGTTCATATAAATGATTTAGATGACGCAACTTTGCCGGCCTTTAAGTCTAGGGATATTAAACCAGGTGATGAAATTAAATTTAAAGTAAAGGATATTATTTCAAATACTAAAATTACGTTAACTCAAAAGGATAACGCAGTAGTAAACCCATGGAATGATATTATATCTAGATATCAAATTCCATGTAACGTTGAGGCTATTGTTAAGACGAAAAAAGAGTACGGGCTATTTATAAATATTGAAGATGGAGTTACAGGTTTGTTACATATTAGTGAACTTGAAGATGGCTTAATGGATGTCTTTAATGCTGGTGATAAAATCACAGTCCAAGTTACAAGAATTGATACGGAAAGCAAAAAGGTATTTTTAAAGATGCCATAATAACTAAAGTGTTTTAAGCGTGATATATATTCAAACGTAATATCATACTCTAAGATGCAAAAATTAAATAAGAATTCAGATCGCAACTCTATACTGAACGCAGCGCTAGTAGGTGTAGAGTTCGAATTCTATTCTAATATCGGCCTAGAAGAGACTCGAAAATCATTGAGTAAACTCCTAGGCCGACCTATTAGGCTTGAGACTAAAGCACATTCTGATTTTCAACCATCTGCTGATGAGTTTAAATTAGAACCAGACATGTCTGGTGGTAAAGGTTTAGCTGAGCTAGTTACAGGTCCAGTTCCATATAGAAACGCTAGAATTATGATTTCTAATGTTTTGGATTGGATCGACAAAAACGGCTACACTAACGAAAGGGCTTCGATACATATCAATCTTTCTTTTGATAAAAAGTATTTACAAGATCCTGTGATGATTTCAAAAATGAATGTTTTAAAATTTATTCTTGATTTTAATGAAGATCAAGTTTATAAATTCTTTCCTAAAAGAGAAAAATCCGTCTATGCAAAAAGCATTAAATGGATTATGCCTAAAACTGAAGCCTACTTTTTTGATGGTAGTAATATTTCATCAATGAGTTATAAATTTGCAGACACTAAATACTATGGAATTAACTTTTCTAAAAAAGAGAGCAATTATCTAGAGTTTAGATATTTAGGTGGTGAAGATTATGAAAAGCAGCCGGATAAAATCTTTTATCTTACTGAAATGTTCTTAATGCAAATGTGGAATTCTTGTAATAATCCCCTGTTTACCGAAGAAAATAAAATAGAGCTTAGAAAAATTCTTAATAAAAATCTTCCAGTTATTGAAAGTCTTAAAGACTGGAAAAACATTAAAAAGAATTGGCCTGAGATAACTCTTATGGTAGACTTACAAGAGCAAGAACAAATTATACAATTACAATGGGCCAAAATTAAAAAGCCTGTAATGGATTTAATAGTTAATGGTGGATTAACTTCTGGTAAAATTAATTATGACAGCGACCTAGGCCGTATACAAATTAAAGACGGTAAATTTGGAGTCTGTTATTTGCTAGAAGGTTATGACTTTATAGATTGTGAGTTAGCCGGTAATATTGAAACGTCTAATTTATATGGATGTACTGTTAAAGGTGCTAATTTATTAAGATGTGATTTATATAGATCTACACAAGCATCTGAATCTAAAATAGAATCATCTTATGTACATGGAAGTTGTGAGTTAACTAATTGCTATGTCTTTGGTAGAGATGGTGTCTTTAAAGGTAAAATGGTTGGGGGTATTTTTAGAGAAGGTTTTAAAAGTAGCGCTGCTAGATTTGAAGATACCGAAATAATAGTAAGTAAAAAAATAAAATAATAAAATGAGTGAAATTAGAAGTGGAAATGAAGAAAGTTTAAATACGCCAAGAGATTTTGGTACAACTTGTTTAAATGAATTTCTTACAGAAATACAAGATGATATTTCTGGAGCTTGTATGATTCCAATACAATTGCCACCGAAAGAAGTTCTTAATATTATTAAAAGAGCTAAAAAGTGGATGTATAAAAAATATGAATACTCAGTTAAAGAGAATTATTATCATATACCACATGAGATATTTGAGACTGAATACTTTAAGAAACATAGAACATTAACTTTACCAGCTGCTGGTTCTAGTGATATTGCTGGAAATAAGAAAGACTTAGGTAATGCTGTTTATTCAGTATATGGTCTTTATGATCTTGCATCGGGTTGGAATGGCGGCGGAAGTGGAATGGATGTAAGATTTCAAGACGGATCTGACTTTTCTATGGAAAGAATGTTATTTAGAAGAATGTATGATGGAGCCGGGGCTGCAGATGCTGCTGAAGAATTACAATACTATGTATTAAATGCTTCTATGGCTGATTTATCTAGACAGATTCTAGAAAATCCTATTTCATTTCATTACTCACAATTAACAGGTGATTTAAAAATCATGGGGGATACACCAAGGGGTGATGTAATATTAGAAGTTTACGAGACTATTCATGATTGTGCTTTATTTGATGATGAGTTGTTTTTTAGATATGTAAGTGCTAAGATTAAACAATCACTTGGTGCAAAATTAGGTATCTTTAAATTTGCAATGCCTGGTAATGTTGAATTTGATTATGGAGCTATAAAAGATATGGGTGATGAAGAATTATCAGAAATCATAGAAGAAATTAAAGGAGATGAAGGTGTTGATTGGATGATGCACTCATAAAAAACGAATACATACCAAATGGAGATTTATATTAAAGTAGATGGCGATCCAAATTATGATCCGGATAAGGTTCATATTGAAGATGAAATACAGCAGCTAATTGCGCAGATAGAAACAGTTTTGTTTACTAGAAGGGGTGATGTTTTAGGCTCACCAGATTTCGGTTGTAATTTAGAAGATATGCTTTTTACATTTGGTTTTGCTGAATATAAAATAAAAAAAGAAATTAGAAGGCAGTTTAATGCGTATGTGCCTTTAACAAATAAACATAACGTGCAAATAAAGATTTCTTTTGAAAAGGGAAACGCGAGAGATATTGGTTACATAGATATTAAGATAAATAATAAGTATTCCGTATCAGTTCGTGCGTAAATTATAATAATAAAAAATGGCTGAACAAAAGTTTTTAGATAGATTAAGAATCACTGCTACTCAAATTAGAGATGATGCAGGCTCGTATATTAGTAATGCCTACAAAAGAGCGGGTACTCTTTTTACTACAGCATCTCCATTTGCTCAAATTATTTCAGTACTTTCTGAAATAACAGAACTAATTATGTTCTATATAGAAGATGCATTGGTTGAACAAAACATATATACAGCACAACACCCGGAATCTATATATGGACTATCTAGGTTAACCGGACATGATGCAACTAGAGGGTTCGCAGCATTTGGTGAAATTAGATTTAGATGGGCCCCTGGCGCTGACTTATCTAAAATAGCAGGTAATGGCTTAGTTCTAGACGGAAGAACTGAACTTGTTTTTGAAACAAATGGTCTATACTACACATTACTAACATCAAAGGATGCTTTTAGAATTTCAAAATCAGATTTTAGCTGGAATACAGTACCTATTGTACAGGGTGTTTTTGAAAAACAAACATTTACTGGAACTGGAGATCCGATGCAATCTTTTAATTGCAAAACCGGCTCTGGTTTATCAGACCACAATAGAGTTACAGTAAGTGTTAATGGAGAACTTTGGACTAAGCACAGTTCTTTATATGATTTATTAGCAGACGAAAAAGGTTACTTAATTAAAACAGGTATCTCCGGAGGTCTAGATATTTACTTTGGAAATTCTAACTTTGGAGCAATTCCAAAATCAGGATCTACTATTGAAGTTGAGTATTTAAAACATAAAGGTTCTTCTGGAAACATTAGTGATTCTGGTGAATTAAAAGTTAAGTGGCAAAATGAAGGTGAGGATTCAACTGGTCAGTTATTTCCATTAGATGATCTGTTAATGGTAGAAGTTACATCTTCTCCAAAAATGGGAGCAAATAGAGAGACTACTGATTTTACAAAGATTTTAACTCCCATGGCCTCTAAGAGCTTCGTACTGGCAACCCCAGATAATTATGAGTATTTCCTTTCTAGATATGCTATCTTCTCTTACATTGACGCCTATACAACAACAGATGATGAATACTTAGATGATGATAATGTAATCTATATTTTTGCAGTGCCGGATGTTAAACAAAAGGCAAACGCTAGCCAAGATTACTTTTCAATGCCAGAAAAAGAAATGTTTTTTGCACAAGAAGAATATGATGCAATGTTAAAAACACTACAGGATTCTGGGCAAATGATGGTTACTACTGAAGTTAACTTTGTTAAGCCTAAAATTAGAAAGTATGCTATGGATATTGATATTAGATACTTTGAAGGTTTTACTAAACAAGAGATTTTTAATGATGTTAGAGCTATTGTTTCTGACTATTTATTAAATATAACAAGAAGGGATAAATTACCTAAATCTGATATTATTTACATTTTAGAAGAAATTGAAGGTATTGACTCAGTTAATATTAGATTTATATCTGAAACAGAAGAAACTGCCAAGAGGCTAGGTTATTATAATTCAATAACTACTAAAATAGCACCGCAAGAACCTGTAACATTAGAAGATATTGGCAATGGAAAACAAAAATATGTTTTCTTTAAAAAGATTGTAACTAATAATGTTGTTAATATTGATGAAAATACAATAATACCTGAAGATATTTTAGGACTAGATAAATGGGGTGATATTATAATGGAGAAAGAAGAAGTTGCAGTTTTTAGAGGTGGTTGGCAAGATAGAGATGGTGATATGATTATAGATGATGTATTAATGAACCAAGAAGCTGCACTAAGTATTAACTTTGATCCAAAAGCAGTACCTAGAACAATCTATACTAGAGTTCAGGCTGGAAATAGAAAGGCTTTAAAATAATGAGACAATTAACGCAAAAATTATATTCTCTTAAAAATAAGAGAAAGGATGTTAGACTTAACGATGGTGTTAGGAAGCACGGGCAAGAAATCTTAGGCAGATCATTATCTCCTTTTATTTTAAGAAATACAACTCTTAGGTATTTTGTTGATATACTAAATACTGCTATTTTAAATATATTAAAAGGCCCTGCTTATTTAAAGAACTATAAAAACTTTACTACTAAAAAAGACGACGAATACGTTAGATAATGGAGTACACAAATTTAAGATTTTTTAAGGATGTTGAAACTGATTTAAACCTGGTATACAATAGTAATACCGAGGTTTTTACCGGTAGGGTATTCTTAAATGAAGTTTCCACTGGCCTTTATGAAACAGTTAACTTATTTTTATTGCAGGAAGTTGTTAGTAATAGTGATTTAACTTTTAATTATCCTAGACAAAGAGCTTCTGCTCTTACGGCGACTCATTTTGAATTTGAATGGAATAATGATGCTCAATATAATACTGGAGGCTCAACCGATATTATCATGTATCATGCTGAAGTTAAAAACAATATTCCAGTTGTAACTGAAGATGCATTAACTAGCCTAGAGCTTGGATTGTTTAGTGATTTTACAGGTACTGATTTAAATGGCTATAATATTTTAGATCCTAGTAAAAGTAATACTTCTGCAATGCAGGTTAATATTGCTCTTAAATCAGAAGTTGAAGGTCCTCATAGTAGGAATTTATGTATTTATGAAAAAACACCAACTGGCAGAACTAAAATAGCAGAAATTAATTTTTATGGCGAGGTTGTAGCTGAAGACACTAGGCTGTCGGTATTATTACATAACCTAGGTGCTACATTAAGTGAAAGTGATTTTCTTTTATTTAAATCGCATGATATAAGTGAGTTATCTCCGGATCAAATTTTATTAAATCAGAAAAGAAAAGAACTTTTATTAGAGCTACATAACATAAAACCATTTGTCGGTACTTATAAAGCTATATTAAATGCAATAGACTTTTTTGGATATAACAATATTACATTAAAGGAATACTGGCTGAACGTAGACTCCTCAGGTGGAAACTTTGGAAAGCTTCATGCAGTTCCAGTTCCTAATTCTTCAGTTAGGGGTGAAATGATTAGAAAGAAGCAAGTTATTCAGACTCCTTCTAAAACAATGAAGAAAACTAGTAAGTTTAGTCTTGTTTATAGATTAAATGAGCCAAATGGAACTTACGATCAATGGGATATTCCAAATGTTACTGAAATCTTTGAATTTACACCCGAAGAGATTTTAATTAAATTATATGGTTTAAAACAAAAATTACAATTAGAATACTTACCGCTTAATTCTAGGATAATAGATATTACAGCAGAGGGTGATTATTTTACACAAAAAAATATAAATGTTTGGAACACACAAAACCCAGTTGCATATTTTAGTGAGGGACATGACATTGAATTTAAAATTGACCAAGAAGAAAGAGCTTTATTTGTAGAAGATATGGCTTTAGTTATTGGTAATTATTTAGATCAAAATGATGATACTAGTAATTATAATAAATTTTTAAATTACCGTGATATTGACTATTCTACTTTAACGTCTGTTGAGATTACTGAGCTAAGAGATATTGTAGATGCGTTTTATGCAAACTATCACGACAGAACACTAGAGACTTGGAACACTGAAACTCCAGTTGGATGTCCTATTATTTTAAATGGAATTCCATCATTTGATGATATATGGGATGAGGCTCTTTTTACATGGGAAGATGCAGATCCGGATGGAATTGCTCCAATACCAAATGGTACAATACAGTTACACTCTGGAATTACTTGGGATAACTGGTGGAAAAGATGGGTATATGAAATAGAATGGATAGTTACCGGGAGGAATGGATATAATCAAAGCTTTAGAGGAGCGATAGACGATTATATAAGATTGCCAATTTTCCTTCCACATAATGATATCTATACTGTAGAGATGAGAACTTATGATTTATTTGGACATAGATCTCATTATAGAATGGATGATCTTTTTGTTGTTAACTTAAAAGATATTGAATTGTATGGAATTTATAAGTGGCTAGAATCATTTACATGGAATGACAAAGTTTTAGACTGGAACAAATCAGGTGGATACTGGGATAATCCTCAAAATAATAAGACTACTGTAGATGAGCATATCGCGTCTTTATATTTAACATTAGATCGTGCAAACTATCAACATGATATTTCACAAGGCGTTAGATTTTCTACAGTAAGAAGATATGAAGATATTTATAGTGAGACTGGATTTAGTGAAACAACAGGGCCTTATCAATGGGATGAATCTACATTTAGATGGTTAGATTCTAAAAATCTTTGGTGGAATGCAACTCGAGTTGGACCGGATCAGACTGCTTCTTTTAAATTAGATACAATAGAGTCCGGAACGATTATTAAAATTGTTCACATAGACCCTACAACTAACGAAGAAGTTATTGGAACTATAACTATTACGTCACCAACGCCAACCAATATAAATGATATTAGTGCTTGGCAAGCGATTGCAAATGAATTAAATACAAGTACAGATCCTATTATTAGTAAATTTAATTTTAATCCAGTATTTGATGATATTGATAATAATGGTTTTATAGAAACTTTTTATTATATACTAGCAGTTGGTAAAGAATATTCATATAATTATGATTTTAGTAAAGTGTTTTTTACACCTCCAGGTGGTGCTGAAACTGAGATTACAGAAAGCACACAACATGTTGTACATTATAATCCAACGTTTGATGATACTCGGGTGTTTATGGATTATGCAGAAGTGGAAAGATCTACACATGTTACTATTTCAGCAGATGGATCTAAATTTCCAGGCTTAAAAAACCCGGTATGGAATATAAAACATGCAACTAACCCAGCAAATGATGATATATACTATAATAATATGTGGCTGACTTATATATTTAAAGAGTCTGGTTTCTACTCAATCGAGCTAAATGCCGAGGATACATATGGAAATAAAAACGTTGTAAAACGTAATATGATAAAAGTAAAATAAAAAAAATTAAAAATGGCAAACATTACTGAAATTTTAGGAACTGATTCAGTTTCTTCATCAAGACCAGTTATCAATAGCAACTTTGAGTTGTTAAATGATGAAATGGCTTCAATCACAGCTTTATTAGATCCAACAACCAGCACGCTTCAGAGCGTCGGGTTATCATCTATTTCTAGTATTACACTAGTAGATGGTGCTTCTATTGCTTCTATTGCATCAGGCGGGGCAACGTTTGAAGTAGACACTACGTTTAATGGAGCGCTAAACATTGGCGGTTCATTGATTAAAAACGGTATTGTAGGTTCACCTGCAATTCCCACTGCTCAGAACAACCCAGCAAGCATATCTGCTAGCACTTATTTTGTTGGTAATAGTACTACATTTACACTGCCAGCAACAGGAGAAGAAGGCCAAGAGGTAACTCTTATTAATAAGAGTGCGACTGCTGTTACAATACAAGTTGCTATTGGCGCTGCATTGGGTGTTACTAGTATAGAACTACAAGGAGCTCCTGTAATTAATTCATCTGTAACTTTAAGGTGCTTTGGTGCAACTTGGTATGTTATAGGTTCTTACAGTGCAACAATAGCATAATAAATAAATAAACAAGTTAATAAATGGCAACTCCACTAGTTAGAATACCACAGGCCCAAGGCGGCACTATGTATGCTTTTGCGTCTTCCGCGAAGGACATGACTAGGGCGTTTAACAACCCTGATATTAAGTTTGAATTTAGCAAATTTGCGTTAATAGATCTTCCGGATTTTACAACAGCAGTGGCTGGCTCAAACACTATCGATTTTGAATTGGGTCTTAAACAGGCGTCCGGTGCAAATTATGTTGCTAGCGCACCTAATATAGATTTTGCTCAGACCTTTCAGAACTATGCATTAAACATGGAAGAATTACTTCTACAAGATGATGACTATGATCCAATCATAATGCAGTCTGATTCTGAGAAAATATTCTTTAAGTGGTTAAGTTCACTTGGTTCTATTAGATATAAAGCTGCTGATTCAAACACTAGTACTCTTGGTGGATACACCGAAGAAGTAAACAGTGACGGAGTTGGAACTGCAGCATATGATAGAGTTGTAAAATATTTAGGAACAATAGACGCCGAAAACGACGTTGCTTATGCTGGTAATACATATCATGAGGTATTTGTAAATGTGCCAACATCTGTTGGTTATACACCACAAGTTATTTTTACACCAGAAACTTATAATACAACAGCAACTAAACTTTACGCTTCAGATCAAATTCAGGGTAGAGCTGGACAAACACACCCAGACCCTAGTTTAGATATAAACACTGTTGCTGATGATTATACTATATCTGACGGACCTTATTATAATATAGATGTTAACACTAGTGATAGCATACAAATTGAATGGGATCAATCTGCATACTCAACTGTTGTAGATCAATCTTCTATTAAAAATTTATTAGATTACGCTAAATCAGGACAAGGATTTACTTTTAATGCTATTTTAGTTTATTATGACTTGTTTAGTGAATCAATACCTTCTAACAGAGCAACTAACCTATATGGAATACTTATATTAGATGATATTCAATCTGTAGGTGGTGCCGGTTCTAAGATTAACGAACAGATTAAAAATAAGCCTAATGAAGTTACTGGACTTAACGGTAATGCATTTTCATTAAAGCTTAATCTTAAATTTAACTCTTCATTAGATAATGTTGGAGTAGAAACTAGTATTAATGATTTTACTACTTTCTCAATGGATTTGTTTATGGACACAACAACTGCGCTAGAGAATGCAGTTGAGGTTTTATTAGATGCAAATGCAAGATACTCTAGGGTTGTAGATAGATTAGATACCTTAGAAAACTTACTGGTATCAGTAGATGCCTCAGACGATATATTAATTAGATTAAAAGAATTAGAAACTAGTTTTCAGAATAGCTCATTACAACTAGAAGACTCGGATGCTTTATTAAAACTAATTCAAAAAGCACATGAAAAAATTAACTCATTAATTGATGGGACAATACCAACAGAGTTACAATATAATACAGATGTTATATTTAAAGGTAAAGGTACCTCTATTAATAAGAGTTCAACTGGGCATATAAAAATTAACAACGATGTTGTAGGTTATACACCAAGTCAAACGTTTTTATGGAGTATTGCTGGTAAAGCAGTAGTAGGCAATGAAATTACTAATACTAATCTATTTGATGCGGGAGCTCTTGGGGCTGGTGCTGATTTTTATGCAATTTGGACTAGACTTCAGGACTACACAAATAGACTAAGTCTTTATGAGACCTTTTTAAGTGATCCTAATGATGATTTGTATATATACATTGACGACAGTACTACAGCATGGCAAGTTGGCCATGTATTTAAAATAGTGTTTGATACTATAAATATTGATGGTAATAGTATTATTATTAAGACAGGTAAGACTAGTGGTTTTACCAAGACTATTGCTACTATTGAACCAGATCAGCTAATTACAGCTAAGCCGTATATTGAGATCACATGTTTAGATCCAGTAAACTATAAATTTGAAGCAGATATTTTAAGATAATATGAATACAAATAATTCTATTTCCAGCACAATTAAACAGCTTCTTGAAATTAATGTTAATTCATTAAAGACATTCGAGAGAATAAACGAAGCAGTTACAACTAGTGAGAAAAATGTTCCACTAGAAATATTAAATGCAGATGGCACTACGACCACTGTGTATGTACCATCTTTTGGTTTTATGAAAAGAGAGCTTGAAAGGTTAGACACTAACCTTAAGGCTATTAGCGGGCTTGGAGTAGGAGATACTAATATTAGACTTTCTGATGGAACTTATCAAAAGGTAATTACATCATCTCTTAAAACACCTGCAAGTAATATTGAGTCTTTAAATAGACCGGTTGAATTTAATGTTAAAACAAATTACTTCTTTGAAGATTTTTTAAATCCATTATTAGTAACTAAATTTGACATTACAAATCAGATCCCAAATGACACTGAAAGAATTTTAGTTAAAAGATTTATATTTGATGCAACTGATCAAATTGCTATAGATTACTTTAACCTTAATTTCTTAAATGAAAATGATATTCTATATACTGCAGCTATTGCCGGTTTAGAAAATAATAATATTAAATATACCATAGACGAAGAGGTTAGAGATATGCCTCATAGAAATAGTAGGTTTTATGGTAAATTCGATGTAACTAGAATTAGCAACTCTACTAGAGAAGTAATTGTTGATGGAGTTACTAAGAAGCGGGCTATAAAGTTATATACTTTAGATCAATTAACTTATAGTGATTCTAATAAAGATGTAACCAATACTGAGTTTATTAAGGTTGGTGATGAGATAATGGTTAATTCATCATATAAAAATACTAGATATAAAATTACAAAGGTTGATGGATCTAGTAGACAGGTTGAATTAAGTTTAATTGAAGGATTTGAGCCAATTAAAATTGGAGCTAATGTAATTGGTATTTATAAAAATGTTGGTAATATCTTAGAAGCAGAACTTAACGTTGGATTTAACGAAAGACTTTTAGTCTTTATTAAAGCAATAGATCCGGTTTCAAAAATGCTAGCTGAACGCTGGTCGCCTGGTGTTGGATTCTATTCTAATGATTTAACAATTACTAAAGATGATGGTTCTGTTATAGAGCTTTCTAACTATTATAAAGATGAAGTTGCTGATTTTGGTAGATATATTAAAGCTCTTAAAGATGATGCAATTCCACCAGCAACACAGGGTATTCAGCCTGATGCACCAATACTACTTACGGATAACTTTAAAGTTGTACAAGTAAACAAGCATTTAACTGAAAGCAATTCTGCTGTTAAAATTAAGAAATTAGTTTCTGATAAATCTTCTATCCAGGAGACTGTCAAGAAATTAGATGAGACTATTTCTAAAAAGAGATCTGAGATTTCAACTAAAAAGTATAAATCTAAGACAGAATTAAATAAAGATAAAAACGAATTAGCTACACTAACAAGTGAGAGAGCTTCTGAGGCATCGTTGTATGGCTCAATCGTTACACAGATACAATCAACATCTACTGATACTAATGTTGGTAAGGTTACTCCTAAATACAGAGTACGCGGTTTTTGGACTATACCTGAACCAAAGGTTGTTGCTGGAACTATAGATCAAAATGTTGTACAATTTGTTATACAGCATAGGTATATCTCTAAGTCTGGTAAAACACCAGAAGTAAATCAACTTAAATTCTTTGAAAGTTCTAGAGAAAAAACTGCGGTCTTTTCAAACTGGAATGAAAGAAAAACATCGGTTCGTGAAAGAGCTAAAGATATTAAAGGTAAATTTGCATGGCAAACATCTCGTATCGAGGATGCACAGAAAGTTAATTTTAACCAATTAGATTTAGCAATATCACAGGGGGAATCTGTGGAAATTAGAATTAAATCGGTTTCTGAAGCAGGGTATCCTGCAAATCCAATTTATTCAGATTGGTCAGAGCCTATTGTTATTGAATTTCCTGATAGTGAGGTTGACACTGCTGATTTAAATAATTTAATTCAGCAAAATATATCTGAAGTAACAAAGGTAAAATTAACAGAAGAATTAAGTGCACAAGGTGTTTATACACATGTTGAAGGTTCATTTACTTCTAATGAAAATTATTATGCACATACTGCTACAGATTTAGCTTCCGGGTTTTTATCTGCTGAACAAAAGCCTATTTCTATTTATGATAAATTAGCCGAGTTGCAATTACAGATTATTGCACTTCAAGAAGGTATTGTAAGTGCTAAGGGTGAATTGTTTATTAAACTTGTACATGAAGATGGAACTGTTACAAACATTAATAAAGATACAACAAATCAAATATTTGCAGGTTATTATACTGATGAAGTTTCTGACTTAACTATTAAGAAAGGACATATTGTTACTAAAACATTTAAATTATTAATTGAAAACACCAAGGCGACTACTTTAGAATTAATTTCTAGACTTGCTGGTAATAGAATATTCCCGGCATATAAATCTAGCGATGGTAATTCAGCCGCTACTAGTAACGGTTTTGGAAACCCGCTCAACGATGCCGCAGTGGGAACTATTGATAATAAAGTAATTAGTGATACTTATTATACAACAGAGGGAATGTATGATTTAGTGCCAATACAATATCAAAATATTTCAGCGAATGAGCTTGATTCAATAGATTTATTACACGAATCACCGTTTCAGTCTGCACAGAGAAGAGGTCAGTTTATTTACTCTAGGTTTATGGATATTTCAGGTACAATACCTTTATATAATGTAGAACCTGCAATAAACCCAGCAATCGCTGGAAATGCATTAAATAATTATGAATTTACTTTAGGGTATGCAGACTTTCAATCATCTACAGCTGCTAATTTATTAGATACAACTGGAGATGCTACTGATACTGACTTTATTTGGGCCGGTACATTTGGTAGAAACGCTGCTGGAGGTACAGGGCCTGCAGATTTATCAGCTGCGGATCTTACTCCAAGTGCAATTGACGTAACGTCATTTGTAAATGTTTCTGCAGCACAATACAATTCCGGAATATACTTACATAAAGAACATCCAGACTTGCAAAATTTATATGCAGATGCGCGTGCAAATTCAGCTGATCCAGCTACAACTACTGACACTGAACAAGTCGCGAGTATAACAGCTTTAGTTAATAATGCTATCCATACTATGCCAGTTACAGCCACGCTAGAAAGCGCAGGTAAAGTAACTCCTTATCAAAATTTAGTGCAGGGGATTTCTTTGGCAAATCCTAATAATTCTAAAAAGCAATTAGGTTATATGGAAATGGAGACTAATATGATTTTAGCAAATGATTTAAACCCTAGATCTTTTAAAATGTCATTTGACTCAAATGATCAATATTTATTAGGTGGTAAATCAGTAGGATCATTCTTATTTCTCTCACCTATAAATACAACTACATTATCTGTTAATGGAGAAACTAAACAGAGTCAAAAACTAGTAGCGTCAGGTGAGGCTAATGGGCTATCACTAGACGTTGTGTTTCAATATAGAATGACAGATTATTATGGAAACAATCCAGAATCTGATCTTGGTAGAATCGGAGGTTTTACTAAATTTGGATTTGGTAACTTAACGTATACAAAAACAATTGGTCTAGATTTATTTGATAATCACGATAATCAATTTTCATTCGACCTAGAAATATTTGCTAAATATTCTTCTAAAGGTAAGAATTTAAATTCTATCAGAGCAGCTCAATTAGTTAGATAATAGTCTAGGATATATAATAGAGAACAACCTCTATATTAAAAGATTTTAGTAACTAATGGCAGCAATAGCATTTCAAACTAACGCAAACTCAACATCATATGCAAATACTGCATCAGGTGCATGTGCACTAACGGCAGATGGTGACAATAGATATTATGATGACTCTTTAGGTCTTTTTGCTGAAGGTACTCAGATTTATGTTGATGATACATTAAGTGATAAAGATACTTATCGGAGTGATGGTACTACACCTAAAGACTCATTAGTTCAATATTTTTATACTGCATCTGTACCTGGTTTCCCGGGTATTGTTTTTGAAGTAGATGTTGATGGTCTAGTAGAAAATGTAAGTTATTGCCCGGTGACATATACTGCCTTTGATATAAGAGGTGCAGAGTTTAAGAACGATCCATACGCTGCATGTTTTGCAAGCACAGATGGTGATGTAAGATACTTTGAAGATAATTACGGAACTTTAAGTAAGCCCGGATCTGGATCAACTATATATTTAGATAACGCCGGAGTAAATCCAGATGAGTTTGAAGAAGACGGAGTAACTCCAAAGGATGCATCTACTCAATATTGGTATACTACAGATTTAGGTGAGAGTTATTTAGTAGGCACTAATGGGGTCGTGATAACTCCTAGTGTATGTCCAATTGTGAGTAGTTTTGAAATAAATGGCGCTGAGTATAAATCAACTGATGTTGATGCATGTGCAAACTCCACTAACGGCGACTTAAGATATTTTGTTAATAATCTTATACCAGGGTTGACGGCAACAGAACCTGCTGTGGGTGATATTATATTCACAGATCCGGTACTTACAACACCAGACATATATTTACCAGATGGTACCACTGTTAAAACGGCTGGAGCTGCATATTGGTATACGACAGAGTTTGGCGAGGCGTATCTGGTACAAGAGCAAGGTAGGGTTGCAGCAAAATCAGTATGTGGTAGTACAGCTGGGGTTGACTTAGGATCAGGCCAGGGAGATTCTACGTTAGCATGTAATAATAATAATTTTGGATTTACTTTCTTTGCAGCCAGTGGTAACACAACTGCAACTGTAGTTATTGGTGATGTTCTTTATACAGATGTTGGACTTACTAATCCATTGGTAGCACCTCCAGGACAAGACTTTTTTAACTTATACCAACAAGACAGTTGGATCCAAGTAGATAACACTGGTGAGGTTATAGATAAAGGCCCTTGTGGTACTTCTTCTTTTAACATAGATTTATCAATGGCTGGATTTCCATACCAAGTATGTGATGATCCAATTGCACTTTTTAGATTTAGTGCTCAGGAAAATATAAACATCGCAGTTGGAAGCTTTATATTTATGGATTCAGGCCTGGTCACACCATACGATGGTGGTGGCGCTTGGCACAAGTTGGATGGTACAGATAAATCTATACAAATTAATGTCAATGGGGAAGTCTTAGACATTATTACATGTCCGATATTTCCAGTATATGATGTTTATAAATTAATGTCTGTACCAACCTCATCTAATTCGTTTGAAAAGATATGTGATGGAGTAGCTACTCCAGAAACTTTTTGGTATGTAAGTAATACAGGCCCTAAGTCAATGCTTGGTGTAGCAGCTGCCGAGGAGCCTATCTTTCAAACTGAGGCAAATGCATTTGTACATGCATTTGAATTAAACTCAGAGATTCCAAATCCACCTTCATATGGTACTATCTGGCAGAAAGAATTTTGGTTTGAAGTATTTCCTATAACTTCTTCTATAAACCCATTTTGGGTACATTGGAATGGTTTAGATACTTCCGGAGCAAATGGTGCATATAGTTGGGAAAATAGCGGAGTTCCAGAAGAATGTGTTTATATAATGTATGAGACATATGGTATAGACCTAGCACATGATATAGACAATGATGCAACTACTGCTTCAGATTTTTGTACTAGTGTATTAACTACTGATACTTTTTACTATAGTGCACCGGAGGGATCTTCGTTTGGTTTATTTGAAATTGCACAACAAAACATATTAATATTTAATACACAACAGGGTGCGGACTCACAACTAGGTACTGATATTGCTGCTAAGCAAATTTATTCGGAACCTGCAATCCTATCCAACCTAAATTGGTTTTATTTTGGCGATGACATAAGCACTGGTGGTAAGTTATGGTTTGGATTTGATGATGACTTTCTACTAGCCACTGGACAGGATATTACAGAAAGTGGTAGTTGTGATGATTATATAAGGCCAGTACCGGTAACCCCGGTTGGATCTCCATATGATTTTGAAAGCAGTGATCCATTTGCTTCAAGTGTATATTATTCATTTTGGTCATGTACTCCAATACCTTATACTAGTGGACCTGCGCCAGTAGGTGCAGTTACTTGGAACATGTATGTTGTCGACGGTGAGCATTTTGCCGGAGATGAAAATTACATGACATTATTTATTGAAGCATTAATTGATGAGGAAAAAACCACATATTCTTGGGGAGAAGATGAATGTGTAACATATACACATAGTGTAGTGGCTACTGATATAGATGAGGCTGTTTTAATATTGCAAACACAAGGGTATACACCAACTGGGCCTAAAAAATCTATAACAGTTCAAAAAGATGCTTCAGCAATAGGTATTTACTCTGGTAATACAGTGTCTGCTGTTACTGATTGTACGGAATGTGGTGATGCAGCTGCAGATACTTATGATTATACATTTGGTGATATTAGTACTGATCCTTTTGATCCAACATTGGGTCCTAATTTTAATACTGAAAAAAATTATAATTTAGATAATGTTTCTAGGCCTTTGCTAAGAACTAATCCTAAGTTAACTACTAATGTTAAACTTATTGCAGATTCTGCAGACAAAATTTATTTAGAATCTATTAATGCTTCTAAAGATTTATCTAGTATCGAATACAAAAAGAATGAAATAAGTCCTAGTGGATCTTATGCATATGATCTTGCTAGTTTTTATAACTCTAAGAAAACACCATATGATATAGCTTATAAAACAAAAAGAACAAACTCAGACATTTCTGTTTTACAAAATTATCAATCACAAATTGAAGAAGAATATCAATATGGTGCTGGTATGAACTTTTCTAAATTATATGATGAAAAGTTTAGAATATTTGCTCCTATATGGGCAGACCTTAATATACCTAAAATGTTTGTTATCTTTAAAGTTAACAACCCTGGTACTTCAATAGATTTATCTGATAAATCTGGTGACAACTTTACTAGGATTCAATTAATGTTAGCAAATTCTGAAATTGTTAAAACTTTTGACTTAACAAATGCAAGTTCTCTTGGTAATTATATTAGAAATCATGTACAAGATGAAAGCTTTCCAAGAGCTCCTTTAACTTTTTCTTTTGAAAAAAATGAGAAGTCTTCCTATAATGGTATAGATTTAATTAAAGGTGGTTTTGTTAGCAAGGCAGAATATTTGTTTGATGATATTGTACAAAAAGATAAGCCATTAATTGAGACTAATGATTTTATTACAGACGGATTTAGAAGAAATACATTAGCTTCTGCTAATATTTTAAACATTGAATATATGTTCGATGACCCTGATGCTAGTGACTATTCAGTTAATAGGTATTTTGGCTTATATGTTAATGATATAGATTCTGGTTTAGGTGAAGTTTCAACATCTGATTTTGGTAGAATTAAATTTAAATCTGTAAATTCTTATGTTGATCCAAACATACCACTAACCGGTATACCTTCATTTAAAATGATGAGCAACACTCCAACATTAGGTTATGTTTCTATAGAGGATGAATATTACAAAATTTCTTCTAATAAATTTTATGATGAGGAATCCTTAAATTTAAAGGTTGAAGATAAAACTGATAAAATTAGTAACGAACTCGGCATTAAGTATAAAGGTAAATCAATTGAAACTAAAGTACTGGAAGATCTTGGATATGATTATATTAAATTTAAAGTTAAAGCGAAACCAGTTGTTAATGATAGTATAGCTATTGCTAACACTAAAGAAGAGGTTTATAGTTTTAAATTTATTAAACACGTTTCAAATCAAAGTGTTACAATATCCAACTCTAATCTTACAAGCTTTACTTTTAATACTGGCACAAACGTGGATGATGCTCTTTTAAATTTTGAAACAGCATTTGCGAATTCTACAGTAGCGGATAAGTTTACATTGACAAGAAATCCTGTAGAATCATCAGTAGGAAACAAAGAGATATTTATTACAGAAAAAAGAGCTGCACTGGGCGATATTAATTTTGTACAAACTAGCTCTAATGGTAATTTAATTAAAATTGATAATGTTTATACAAATGTAAATCTATATGATAATACTATATTTGCTGCAGATATTGGTGAATTAACAAAAGGTTCCTTTAGTGGTAATAAGTTTTCACAGGATGGCAAAACCACACACATAGCAATCGCGATGGCAAGTCTTATTAATACAATGCCAGGACTAAATGCAAAATCAGTAGGCGAATATGTTTATGTTAGTTTAAACATACCAGGATATAAAATACTGCAACATGTGTTATTAATTAATAAACTAAACAATATTGATTTTATAGAGGCTGAAAATTCAGATGCGTATGGTAGCGTTTTAATGCTAGACTCAGTATTAGTTAGTAACTGGAATGCACATTATTTTAAAGGCGGTAACCAGAAAAATAAATCAGTACTTGTTAGCAGTGATACTATTTCTGAAATAGACATTGATGATTATATTGCTACTAAATATAAAAATAGGTTTAATAATATTATAGATGTTGTTGAGTACGTAGACGACTTAGGATCAGGATATCATAAAATTATATTGGATGATGCCAATACGCTTAAGTCTGGTAATACTAGACTATTTAAAGAAAATAGACTTAGAATTGGTTTATTTTCAGCATATGATATTTATGATTTAAACTTTGATTTTTACGATACTTCTAATTCTGATCTTAAAGAATTATATAAAGAAGAATATTCTAATATTGAATATCAACCATACACGCTTACTAAATCAATTGTTGAAGCTGCGGAAGCTGCTGGAGAAACATATGATGGTATTTTACCAGCAGAGATTTTAAGCGAAGATTATGAATTAAGTCCAATTGAATATTTTTCTAATCTATTACCAATACTGGATAATGAGTCTATTTTTGGCTCTGCCGCTAACGTAATCGATTCTGAATTTGATAGACTTCAAGAAAATAGTAATAAAGAATTTTCTTTAAATTCCAGAATTGTTCCTAATATTAATAAATGGATTCTTAAAGATTCTGACACAGTGCGAGAGCAACCTTATTATTTAAATGCTAATGAAGCGTTTGGTGCAACTAACTTTTCACCAGACCTTTCGGTAAGTGGTCGTGATAGAAAGGGATTTACACACGAGTGGTTTTATATGGAAAAACTTCCAAGGTTTTATAGGTTAAATGATGTTAGTGATACTTTTAGTTATATTAATTTTATACAAGATTTTGAATTAACTAAAGAAATGTTCATGGATCCAACTAAAGACTATTTTGATAAATTCATGGTATCGGATGGTCTAGAGGTTTCTTCGATATCCGGTGATATTCTAAGCTCTGGCCCAGAAGAAGCTTTTAATATGAATACTTTTATTAAAAAACCATTAAAAAAGAAGTATACTACTGTTAGGAATGGTAATGATATTTCTTTTGCAAGTACAATATTTAAAGGTATTAAAGTTTTATTTAAATCTAGAAAAGAATTTACTAACATTGCAGCAACTGAGTATGCTAAAAATAATGAATTTAATGGTTATAAGTTTAGCACTTTGGTTAAAGTTAATCAAGATAAAAGTGCTACTGGTAAAAATTTCATTGAGTATGATGTGATACAAAACAAAGCACATAAGTTTGTAATCTTTTTTATTACTTTAAATGTCTCTGATTTTTTCTTAGATGGAACTTTATCTAGAAAGCAGTTATACGAATTAAATCATAAAATGATATTTGATAACACGCTAGGCGATAGTGGTGAGTATGCGTATGGAGATGTAAGTCTTTCTGGGGCTTTAGATTTAATTAATACTCCATTTAGTGCGGCGGGTCCGTATGTTGTAAATGGTATTAATCACTCAAACGGCACGGGCCCTCAATTTGAAACTCAAATATCTACGGGAAGTGACGATCTTTATGGAACTATTGAGATTACATTTTTTCCTAATTCTACAACAAACTTGCCTTTAACATTTAAAGCTAAGGTTTCTACAATAAATTCAAATTCTGAAATAGTACTTGCCGAAGCACCATACTCGGCTCAGACTGGTGACGCATTACCAGTTGCGTATCTTACAGAATCTATGCAGTTAAACGCTAATTATACATACATTGGTGGTGGTGCAAATGCACATTCAAATATATTAAATCAGCTTTCAATACAGAAAGTCTCTGAAATTTTAAAATTAGCAGGGCCAGACGTAAACTATACAACTGTAGAAAGTGACGGTACTTTATTAGATAGTAGATTTGTTATTAACTTTGAAAGTGGTAAAGAAATTATTAAAAGGGCTAATTTAGTTATAAAGGAAGATCAAGACAGGCCGAAATCATTTAAGCTTAACTCAGGAACTATTGGTTATAATATTGAAGAAGGAAATACTTATTATCCTTTTTTAATTAGACATTCTGGCGAATATACTATAGATATGAAACCAGTAGTTACATTTACTGATCTTTATACACATTTTAAAGTCAACAGAGATCATGTTAGTAATAATGCAGCAGAACGTGATATTGAAGAGCCAATTTATAAACACCCACTGGGAGACGTAGACGCTGTTTCTGTTGCTAGAAAATATTATAACAGATATAATAGAACTGGAACTTCTTTTAATATAGGTTTTATTAATGATGATGGCACACACGACTCAAATTGGGGAGTTATTAAAAATCATTTTTACCACAAGGTTAATGATATTAATACAAATGGAGTTATTAAACTTTCAGCAAGTAGTGAGTCGTTACCATTATATCCACTAATAGGAGAGATTGCTATTGATAAGAAAGATGTTAATGTGTTTAGATCTTCATGGGATGCTGACTATTATACTAGGTCCTTGTCAGGTGGTGATACTATTAATATCTCCGGTACGAATGATGTTATAGAAGAAAGATCTTATTTAGCATCTACTATCATGACGTTAGAACCGTCTTATTTATTATTAGATTATACAACAGAAAATATTAATAACAAAGAAGAGTTAGACGATATACTTAGAAATTCTAATAATACTGCAGATATAATGATATTTGAAGATATTAATACTATTATAGCTGATTTTTATATAGACTCGGTAATCTATAAAAAGCTTAGAGATTCTGGTGTTTTAGGCACATTAATTAATTTTGTAGAGCCTGGTAAATCTTTTGGAGATAAGACCACTCTAGTCGATGACGCTCAGAATTATATTATTAAAAACTTATTAGAAGTATTTACATTAGATAATTTAAAACTATATACAAAATCATTTAAAGGTAAGGGTTCTAGTTTTATTAACAGTGAAGATACAAATGATTTAACAAGTAACGGTTTTGTTGCTGATAATAATTTTACATATAAACAACATAAAGAAACACCGTTAAACTTTAGGTTGATATATAATAAAAGGTTAGGCTACTCTTACGATTTAAAGCCTATGATAAAAATAAAGTCCTAACATGGCCATAAATATAAAAGAGATTTTACACCCAAACGATTCAGACTCTATAAAGTTTGAAAAGATTAATTATAATTTTGATCAACTTTTGATCAATGGAGGTGGACCACAGGGTATACAAGGTACCAAAGGCCAACAAGGTGCAGATGGTGCAACTGGTATTAAAGGTGTTAAAGGAGAGATTGGTGTAACTGGACCACAGGGTGATGCTGGTTTAACCGATACGCCATGGTCAACCATAGATAATACTAACAACGCTTCGTTTACTTCTAGTATACTTAAACCAAAACTAGAAACTAATGGTATTGGTTCTTCAATTTGGTTAGGAGATTCTACGTTTGATGAAACAACATCTGCTGACGGGGAAACTTCAGCAAATGCTAGACTTAACATACAAAGAACCGCAGGTACATATGATCATTTTGCCTCGTATATAACAGGTGCTGTTGATAGAATTAACTTTACATACGAAACTTTAAATTCGGTACCAACATATGGTTTTAAGAAAGATTTTACAGCAGCTGGTACTACATTAGGTTATCAAATACATACTGATAATATTAATATAAAGGCTGATGCTATTTTAAATTTAAATGGTGGTAACGTAGCGTTAGATTTAGATAATTCTAATAGCGTTTTAAGGATTCACGAAATTGGTAGTGGTGGCAGTGCTTATTTAAAGGTAGAAATGCCTTCTATATTTGATAACCATTCAAGATGGAATAGTACTAAATCTATTGGTTTACCAGCAGGAACTACTGCAGAGAGAACTGTGGATACTTTAGTAGGTCAGATTAGATTTAATACTGATATTAACCAATTTGAAGGCCGCGATACAACCGGCTGGAAAGGGTTGGGAGGTTTAATTGACGCCGATCAAGATACTTTTATTACTGCAGAAGCATTCGCAGATGAAGATATATTAAGATTTAATGTAGGTGAGCCATCAGTAATTGGTGGTATTCAGGTTGCTAGTATGGGTAATACTTTAATTGAAGGAATTAATACGTTTAGTCTTGTTAGTACATTTAATACTAAAATTGAAGCTAAAGATGATGTGATTGTGAATAACTATGGATCTGGTTTAATTTTTAAATCCGGAGAAAATGGAACTATTACTGGTGAAGCAGATGCACCCAATGAGGGTACTGCGCTTTCTAATAGAAGACTTGATGATTATTTCTACCAGCCACAAAGCACATCAGATTTCGGAACCGATTTGGCAGATGATACACCATGGGCATTAAGTACTGATCCTACTGGAGTTAGGGTTTTAGATAATGTTGCTTGGAAACATTCTGATAATACATTTAGAGTACACCGAGGAACTAATGGTGGAACACTACAACAAACAGTAGCAGCACAGCCATTAAGAATGATTATCAGACCTGCTAATTGTAAGTTTGGATATGTAAAGGTTGGACATTTAGTAACTGCATGGGGGCAAATTGAGTATTACCCAGGTGTAATAGCAAATGATCAGTTTTCTGGTGGTATTAATGCTGATGGTGAATTTTCTAGTGAGACCACTGCTGCAACAAATACTCAATTAACTAACAATAAAAAAGCTAGGGTCGCTATTTTTCCAAGCGCACCGTCGAATGCTGAAGTCAGTGGGTCTGCTGGTGGTACTGGTGGTTTGTTCCCTTATAAATCAAGTCTTACTAAAACGATGTATTTTCCTATTTCTATGAAATTAGAAGGATGGGACGATCTAGATAATGCTTCGCCTGTTAATGAGTATGAATATTGGGGTGCTATCCCAGCTGGCGGTAATTATTTTAATATAGCTAGGATTGAATCTGCAACTATCCAGGTCTCAGGTACTCCTGCTGAAACTACCGGGACATCAAACGCTGCGAAAATAGAGGCTAATTTTATGACTGCTGAGGATCTTATTTGGGATAATTCAGATTTTGGTTATTCAGTACTATTAAACTACACGTTTTCAATGCCTACTGATGATAAATCATATGAGACATTTATAGCTTCTAGTAAAATTACAACATATACTGAAGCCGGTCTTTCATTTACAACGCCCGCGCCATTTACACCTATAATTTTAACGCCAGGTGATCTCGCACCGCCACCGTCGCCGACACCAACACCAACGCCGACACCAACACCGACGCCGCCACCGTCGCCGACACCGTCGCCGACACCGTCGCCGGGAACACCGGGAACACCATTCGTACAAATCGACGATTAATAGTATAAAAAAAATATGAGCAAAATAAAAGAAATATTATCAAATAAAAGCACACTTAGTTTTATACTAGGTGTTGTTTTGGTTTTATTGTTTTTAAGGCAGTGTGAACAGACTAATAAAATTAAAAGAGAGCTTCAAATAACACAAGAAACTTCAAATAGGAATTTTAATAATTATTTAGCTACTACCGATTCTGTAAGTGTATACAAAAATAAGAATGGCGATTTAATTAGTAGTATTAGAAGTTATGAATTTGATATTGTAAACTTAAAGGGAGATCAGAAAGAGATAATTAAAAAATACCAAGATGTTCTTAGTTTAAATAAAGATTTAAATAATGTGAATACTTTGATTTCTGCTGAACTTGCTATTAAAGATAGTTTACTAGCAACGACTAATGTTGTAGAGATTGATTCTACTACAAGCCAGATAAACTATAGTAGGTTTGATGTTTTTAGTAAAGGTAATACTAGGAGATTAACCGGATCTTCTACTGTTAAATTTGATAGTGGTAAATTTTATGTTATCGGCGAGAGTCAATTTAAAATAGATCAAACTTTCTCTTTAAGTGCTGCAATTGAAAATATAGACGGCGCAAATAGACTTAAATTATCTACAACGTATCCTGGTTTAGAAATATCTGATATTGAAAATATAAACCTGATAAATACTAAACTAAACCAACAATATAAAAAGAAATCTGGTTGGTCTATTGGAATAGGAGTTGGGTATGGAATAAACTTAAATAATAATCAAGTAATTAGTACTGGCCCTTCTATTGGATTAGGAGTATATTGGTCACCTAAATGGTTGAGATTTTAAATATTAAAAAACTATGGCACAATCTTCAGCATATTATAGAATAGATAACGATGTATTAATTGAATTTATCTATCACGACCAAAGCAACCCATCAGCATACCAAGTAGAGGTTGATGATAATGGTAGTGAGGTGATGTTTGTAAATAGAATACAGGCTGACTCGACTCAAAAAAGACATTTAATTAGTGAACTTGGTGGTAACGTAGTTAACTTTGATGTAACTTCTAGTGCTGGTTATTTAGCTATTGAGAATTTTGCTGGAAGGACTCTTCTTTTGCAAAATGGTAAAACTTATAAATTTAATTTATCCGGATTGTCATTAGCAGAGCAAACTAGTTTTGAAATTACAGGAGCTTTAGGTATATACAATTATTCATCAGTAACTAATATTGCAGTTTACACACCGACTCAAAATGGGCAAGTTGAATATAAAGCAGATGGTTTAATTGGTGGTAAAATTACAGTTGCAAGTAGAGCTAATCCTCTTTTTGCAAATCCAGATGAGAATGTTGGAAATGATATTAATCAAGTTTTAGGTAGATTTCATGCGGTTCAACATTTAGACGAATCTAATAAATACGCTTTATTGGGATATGATTCAACTGGAGCTTATGATGCTTATAATTATATTAATAATAGCTTAAATTGGGGTGGTTCAAATGAAGCTGACCTTTTAGCATCTCAATCAAATAATACTGCAAATATTAATTATATTAAGTATGATACTATTAGACTGCATTTAAGAAGTGGTTATAATTTTGCAGCAAGAAACTATGAGGGGTTTTTATTTGAAGTACTAGTAGATAGAGATTCTGGTATAAAGAATAATCTTACTCAATTAGTTTATTTAAATTCATCAAATTATGAATTAGCAAATCCTAAACCTTTTATTCTAGGAGAAACTTTATTTTCTAAATTTATTGAAGTAAAAGTACCCACGTTAATAAATCAAAATATTGAGTTTAATGATTTATTTTATGGAGATGGATCAATAGGCTCTTCTGATTTAGCAGTTGATAGTAACTATGGTATTAGTTTTAAATTAATTTCTAGCTTACAATCAAATGGAGGGTTTGACTATATTACTACTGCGGAAGAAAATAAATTTACAATTTCTAGAGAAGATGAGTTTCAAGACTTTACAGTAGTTGTAGATGATGCTGCTGATGGAGATTATTTTAAAATATATGGAGAACGTGACGGTTCAACTGCAGGTTTTGAATCATTTCTTTTAAATAAGATCCAACTTTCTGGAGATGATATTATGGTAATGTTTGATGTAGACGTTTTTGAACAGATCGGTGTAAGTTTTACTAAGACCTTTAGTACTACATATTCACAATATGAAGACTTTGACACTCCTATTGTTTTTAGGCCTGTTATTGTTAACTCAAACATAGCTGTTAATTTTTCGGTTGATGTTACTATGAGAATATGGAATCAAACTGATAATACTCAAATTGTTAAACGAGCTAGTATTACAGTAGCACAGGCTGCTAAGTATGGTAAGAGGTTGCAAAAAATTAACATTAATGGTAACAACACATTAACCGAAGTCTATAATATACTTCCTAATGTTTCTACTAATAGAAAACTTACCAGTCTATTATCTAACATGTTACCTAGGAGTATTAAAAAAGTACCAGCATTTATTGAAAGATATAATATTGTAGTTGGGACTAGTGGTATTTTTATGAATAACAATGAATTAGAAGAGGTTAATAGCAAGCCTTACGTTTCTAGTCAAAACTTAATAATTGAAATTCCTCCCTTTAGTACTTATTTAAAGTTTAAAATAGCTAAGAATATGAAAGGCGACCTACAAAACATTGAACTAACAAACGTTGATAATGTTGTACTGTCATTTGTAGATGGATCTAAAAAATTAAAATTTAATCATATTGTAGATAAATCAATTGACATGGGTGCTGGTGAAGTACTTTTTAATATAAGTGAAGCTAATGCTGTTGCTATTAGGGGTATGAACTCACGTACATTTTATATAAGTATTGATAATGGCTCCGATGAAACTATGATTACAAGTGGAAAATGGGCAGGTAATATTAATAATATAAATAACGGTAATGGAATTCCACCGGGAGATACTACAGTTTTACCGGATCCTGATGCTTTAGATACTTCTGAACTTGAAGATACTTTTAATCAAGAGCAAAGTGAAACTGGAGCGACAAACTCAACTACTGGGGATTCGATTACTGCACAGTCAAATACATCTAATAACCAAACACAAGGTGGAACAACAAATACCGGAAGTGATTTTAGTAATAAACCTGCTAAAGTATCTGATAAAAAGTTTACACCACCAAGTAAATTACGTTATAGAGCAGACAGGAGTAGTTATAACAATCCAAGGAATACTGCAACAGGGGGTGGATCTGGTGGATCTAGTAGTACAACTAATAATCAAGGTTTATTTGATAGTGGATCAGCAAAAAATACTGATAACCTTCTTTAAAATATAAGATACTATGATTTTAAACAGCAGAAATAATCTTTATGACTTTAGGTTTCCTAGAAAATTTATACCCGATGAGGTATCAGATAAATATAGAGCTTATTTAAATAGAATCCCGGGAGCTTTATTAGCAGATCCAATAGACTATATAAATTATTCTATACAGGGTATTAATATACCTGGAATTTCTTTTGATCCAACTACTCAAGCAGATAATGATGGAACTACAAGGTACCATAGAGGTGCTATACCTATTCAAAATACAATTACTAGGGAATTCACAGTAACTATGCAGTTATTAGATGGCTTTATTAATTATTGGATTATGATGGACACTTTGCTTTATTATTATGCAAGGAGTACAAAGGAACCTTACACTCAACCTTTAACTCTAAGAGTATTAGATGCTGAGGGAGCTTCTGTTGCATATATGGAATTTCAAAAACCAATTATGAATTCAATAAATGAGCTAAGTCTTAATATGGCACAAAATGTAGCAGAATTTAATACATTTGATGTTACGTTCTTCTATAATAAACTAGATCTTAGATTGGAAATAGAATAGTAAGATATATACTTTATAAAAAATATTGCAAATATGAAAACATTTAACGACTATTTAGTAGAAAACGAAATCAGTGAACAGGATTATGCTTTAATTAAAGAGGGTTTACAAGAAGAGTGGACTCCAGAATTAGAAGCTGAGGTAGATGCAGCAATCCAAGCATTTGAAACTGAGTATAAAAGAGAAGATGGTACTTATGATTTAGATAAGCTAAATGAAGAGATGACTAATGAAGGTATCTTAGGTTCTATTATAGGTGGTTTAGCTGGATTTGCTCTAGGGAAATCAGTTGGTAAAGTTATTTGTAAAGTACTAGGTATTCAAAAGGGTATCTTTTACGATTTATTAACCTCCCGTTTAGTTGGTGCTGCTTTAGGTGCTGCTATGGGTAAAAGAATTTAAATGAATTTTATAGGAGTAGATTTCTCATTAAACTCGCCAGGTATCTGTATCTGGAATGACAAAAGTAAAGTGTATCACTTTATAAATTATCTTAAGCCTAAAACTGGTACTAAAGCTGAAAGGCTTATGCAGGAAGAAATTAGCCTCTTCCCAGATGTTACTATGGTAGCACAACCAGATTTCACTAGTAATAAAGATTATTCAAAATCAGAATTAGCTAAAGTCAAAAGGTATGACAAGATGGCTGATGATATTATCAATTTAATTTTACAGAACTCATTTGATGGAGATGGTTATACTATTGCGTTTGAGGGCTCTTCATATGGTTCTAAGATGGGAACCAATAATATGATCGACATGGCAGCAGGTGCAGCTATTTTAAAATTAAAGATGATTAAGGCCTTAAAGCCGGAAGATATTTTAACTGTCGCTCCAACCACTCTTAAGAAGTTTGCAGGTAAAGGTAATATGAGTAAGCTTCAATTGTTTGATGCTTTTAAAGCTAATGCCACTGAAGATAAATCTCTGCTTAAGTCTCCTTTGTGGAACTATATTAAGAATATTGAGACTGGGAAGAAAGTTCCAAAGCCCCTTGATGACCTTATCGACGCTTGCTACCTTGCAGCATATACTGTAGATACTTTAAGCTAACCTTATCTTTCCTTTAAATACATTACTTATATGCAAGGCTGGGAGATTTGTTCCAAACTAATTCAATTTAATTCAAATTAATAATTAGTAAGCTAATCTAAGCCTTAATAACTTAAGACTAACCTTATCTTTCCTTTAAAGACATTACTTATATGCAAGGCTGGGAGATTTGTTCCAAACTAATTCAATTTAATTCAAATCTTTTTTATCTAGCCTCTAATTGAAACAATTCGAAAGTTCGATATATAACCTATATGCAAATTAAAGCATTAAAAAGAACTGGTATATGTTAAGTACAGGGGAACTCATTCATCTAAATACATGTCTCATCACATTGGTGCGAGATAACAAGATCACTGCTTCCGAGCGTGAATCATTACTCCACAAGGCAGGGCTGCTTAAGCTAGAAGACGGGAGATGGAGAGAAAACTCACTAAGTATATTAACTATACCAAATCTTTGAAACTAATTAATTTTGCATACTATAAGGACTGAAAGTAATAAACATTTAAACAATTAAACAACTAAACAACTAAAAGGAAACATGGCAGATTTTGACATTTTTAACTTGGGCGTGGAAGACGTAGAAACCCACCAAGTACAAGCAAGTAACTCGACAAACGAGATTTACAAACCAACAGCAGACGACGGTAAAGACGGAACTTATAAAGCGATGATTCGTTTTGTACCTAATCCAGAAAACCCTCGTAATTCACTAATCCAAAAATATGTACACTGGTTAACTAACTCTTCGGGAGATGGTAAATTAGTAGACAGCCCATCAACAATCGGAGAGAAATGTCCTATTGCAGATGTATTTTGGAAATTAAGAAAGTCTGACTCAGCAGTTGACCGTAAGGCATCTGAGAAACTAAAGAGACGTCAGCAGTATTATGCACTTATTAAAATCGTAAAGGATCCACAAAATCCAGATTTAGAAGGGCAGTACAAAGTATTTAAATTCGGTTATAAGATTAAAGAAAAAATCGACGCTGAATTAAAGCCTGATTTTGGAGAACCAACACAAGTATTTGACCTTTTCGAAGGAAAGAACTTTGAGCTGATTATCACAAGACAAGGTGAATACAACAACTATGATAAGTCTAAATTCTCTTCTAGTAAATCAGCTATCATCTTAGGAGATGCTCCAGCAGAAAGAAGCAAAGAGACAATGACTGCAATCAAAACAGAATTAGATAATGCACCATCATTAGCTACATATGACTACAGACCTTGGGATGAAGATGTGCGTAGCTTTGTTAATGATGTACTTCGCATGTATCTTAACCCAGGAGATTCTATTGCAGCCATTACTGGATCTGCAACAAAAGAAACAAAACCAAATACAACTGCACCTAAAGTAGCAACAACAGCCGGAGTAGCTGAAGCAGCTGCTGCAACAGGAACTAACAACGTTAGTGCAGATGATGACCTTGATTCTTTTTTGAATGACCTCGACATCTAATATACAATTAACAGAAGAACTAAGAGAAAGAATTAAAATAGCGCTAAAGGAACTTTGCGTACAGGAACATTCATCTCCTAGTAAACAACTTCTTAAGAGCATGCCAGGGCGAATAACCCTGGCATGTCCTTATTGTGGTGACTCTCATGAAGATCATACCAAAAAACGTGGTAACATGTATTGGGACACTCTTCAATACCACTGTTATAATTGCAGTGAACATGCAAACATACATTCTTTATTAAAAGACCACGGTATACGTCTTAGTAATTCAGATGATGCATTTACAGTAATTGACTATATTCAGCAGAACAAGGTTAAAATTAACGCTGAGGATACGCTTAAACATGCTGTGATGAGTTCTGTAGAAGAATACTCAATAACACTTGACGATTTTAAAAAGTTCTTTAGGGCTAAACCAGTGGAACCTGGAGACTGGATATGGTTTCAATTAAAAGACAGGCTACTTCACAATCGAGCAGAAGAGTTTCTTTATACAGATAAGGGTCATAGGCTTTGGATTCTTAATATGACTAATACTGGAAAGGTAATAGGAGCTCAGACTAGAAAAATGAAAGGTTATGGTGCTAGATACCTGACTTACGATTTATCTAAACTCTATTCTGAAATGGGCAAGCCTCTAGAGTTAGAACCAATATTGTTAGCAAACATGAATAAGGCATCAACTCTATTTGGTATTATGCAAATTAACTTTCAAAGACCGGTAACTCTTTTTGAAGGACCGCTTGATGCGAAGTTTATGCATAACTCTATTGCACTTGCAACTGCAGGTAGATCTACTGATGAGTTTGACGAAATGGCTACAGTAAGGTATATGTTTGACAATGATAAAACAGGTCGTGCAAAGATGATTGAAAAGCTTAAAAAGGGTAGGTCTGTTTTTATGTGGACTAAATTTTTAAGCGATAATAAGCTAGATAAATATAATATCAAAGATCTAAATGATTTGATGTTAAAATGTTTTGAGCTTAAGTCAAGTGCACATAAGCAACTTAATAATTATTTTACTTCAAATCAATTGGACTTATGGTACTTATAGAAGATATTAATAATATAGTGGAAGATAATTTAGAAGATTTTTATAGAGATAAGGATAGGTTCAGAAACCTTAAATTGCTTATTGATTTTGAACCAATGGAAATTGAAGCAAAATCAGTGACTTTTGACCCGGGGAAACCTAAGTTTAAAAAGAAGCAAAAAACCAGTGTCTATATTAAACCTAACAACAAGGGTGATAAATCTTTGTTTTAAATATAAATGTATGAACAAAGAACAAATATTAAGCTTAGATTCTAAGCTAAGCACACAAAGGACTGAATGGTCTAATAAAATTAAAGCATTAGCTCAAAGTCTTAGAAATATTAACACAATGGAAGGTACTATAGCAGATGTACTTTCTTCTAGACAGACTCTTGTAGATCAAATGGCATACTTAAATGTTAAGATCAAAGAGCAAAAAACAAAAGTTAGCAGTAGATACCGAGAGGCTTATATTCGTTATTATGAATATGACTATAAGCTTGGTGAGAAACAAAAAGAAAAGTTTATTGAAACAGATCTTGCAAGTGTAAACACGGTACTATCTCATTTAGAAAATCAATTAGATTTTTTTAAAGAATCGGTTAAAACCCTAGATAATATGGGATTTGCAATCCGAAATAGATTGGCATTAAAGGATCTATAAAAAAGAAATAAAACACATTAAGTGGAAATAAGTTTAACAGATAATAAGCAATTGCTAAGGATTGACTCAGCCACAGAAATGGAGGTTGAGCAACTTAATATATCTTTAAACCGGAGGGTTGTGAATTGGAGATTTCACCCATTGGTTAAAAAGGGTCTATGGGATGGCTACATATCATATATTAAAGATGACAAATGGATTCCATCTGGCCTTTGGCGAGTTGTGATGAATGTTTGCAAAGAATATAATTACGAATTAAAAATAAATGGAATTACTGAATTGTTTGATAAAAATATTAAACAAGAAGAATTTACAGAATGGGCAACTGAATACTTTAAAGGTAATTCAATAACCCCAAGGGATTATCAAATAGAGGCAGCGTTTAATATTCTTAAATTCAGAAAATGTCTTTCTGAATTAGCAACATCTGCTGGTAAAACTCTAATCTCATTTCTTACAGTAGCATATATGTTAGAAAAACAAAAGGCAAAAAGAATACTCTTTATTGTGCCTAATGTTTCTCTTGTAGTACAGGCTACTGAAGATTTTTTAGACTATAACTGGCAAGGTCGCTCTAATATTAAAGTACAACAAATATATTCCGGTCAAAAAATTAGGCCAGGCAGAAATGTAGTTATTGGTACTTACCAATCTCTTGTTAAAAAGAATAAAGAGTATTTTGAGCAATTTGATGCAGTAATTATTGATGAAACACATAAGGCTAAATCTACATCTATTAAAACCATTTTACAAAAATGTGTTAATGCAGAATATAGAAGCGGCCTATCGGGTACTATTCCAAAAGAAGGTACATTAGATAGACTTACACTTATGGCATATACTGGTCCTGTAATTACAGAGGTATCTGCAAACTTTCTACAAAACAAAGGGCATATTGCAAAATGTCACGTTAAAGTAATTAAGATGGATTATGCACCACAATCTACAAAGGATGCATTTAGAGAAATGTCACAAAATAGATATGAAAGTAAAGATGTTTTTAAATTTGAACAGAACTATGTTATTAATTCCCCCGGAAGACTTAACTTTATAACAAGTGTAATCTCAAGGGTTAAAAGAAATAGCCTTGTTCTTTTTCATAGGATTGAGCATGGCCGAAAGATATATGACAAACTTAGGCAAGAAAGTAATAAAATAGTTTATTATGTTGATGGTGGAATTGATCAGAATATTAGAGAAGAATATAAGAAGAAAATGGAAGCCGGAGAAGAAGTCGTTATCGTCGCTTCATATGGTACATTCTCAACTGGTATATCCATCAAGAAAATCCACAATATATTCTTTACAGAGTCATTTAAATCAGAAATAATTATTAGACAATCAATTGGTCGTGGTCTACGGCAACATAAATCAAAAGATAGTGTAAATATTATTGATTTTGTAGATGATTTGTCTTCACCGGACTGGGATAACTATTTAACAAGACACTCAAAGGCTAGGCAAACTATCTATAAAGAACAGAAGTTTAAGTACGATATTAAAAACGTAACTTTTGAGGGGGATATATAATCTAATAATACAAAATAAAAAAGTATAAAAAA
>TARA_B110000881_G_scaffold18808_1_pt1 | contig 41904 bp, 35 predicted proteins | sample TARA_B110000881 | Tara Oceans TARA_B110000881 (sample SAMEA4398150) | marine metagenome | biome: Polar Biome; feature: [MES] marine water layer (ENVO:01000295) within the mesopelagic zone...; material: water (ENVO:00002006), including particulate matter (ENVO:01000060) such as......
AAAAAAAATACTTACTATGAATTTGTTGTCTGTAGAAAAGTTAGGTAAAAACTTTGGTGAAAGGATCCTTTTTGAAAATCTTAGTTTTGGATTATCTAAAGGAGATAAGATGGCACTTATTGCTAATAATGGAACTGGAAAATCATCTATGCTCAAGATACTATCGGGCGAGGATATTGCTGATTCTGGTAAAGTAGTATTTAGAAATGAATGTAAGATTTCATATCTTTCTCAGGATGTTACTTTTAATAATGATATAACTATAAATGAACTAATAAATAGCGCACATAATAAAATTAGTTTGCTTGTAAAGGAATATGAACAAGCTGTTTATAATCATAGTGATATGCCTACTTCTTATTCAGAAAAGTCAGTAGAAGATCTTACTGCAGAGATGGATAAGAATAATGCATGGGATTATCTAAGAAGAAGTAAACAAATACTATCAAAATTTAATATCAATGATTTTTCACAAAAGGTTGGGATATTATCTGGAGGTCAGAAAAAGAGACTTGCTTTGGCCCTTTTGCTATTAGAAAATGCTGATATTTTATTATTAGATGAACCTACTAATCATTTAGATATTACTATGATTGAATGGCTAGAGAAGTACTTACAACAACAAAATATTACTTTATTAATGGTTACTCATGATAGGTATTTCTTAGAGCGAGTTTGTAACCATATTATTGAACTTGAGGGTGGTAATTTATATCATCATAAAGGGAATTATGCTTATTTTTTGGAAAAAAGATCAGAGAGAGAGAGTAATTTTGATGTCGAAATTGCTAAAGCACAGAAACTCATGAAAAAGGAGTTAGAATGGATAAGAAGATCCCCAAAGGCACGAACAACTAAATCAAAAGCTAGGATTGATAATTTTAATAAAATTAAGATAAAAGCAACCTCAAAAAGAATTATTAAGGAGCTTAATATTGATGTTAAAATGGATAGAATTGGAGGTAAGATATTAGAGTTAAAAAACATAAAAAAATCTTATGATAGTCTAATAATTCTTGATGGATTTGATTATACCTTTAAAAAAGGTGAGCGTATTGGAATATTAGGAAAAAACGGTGTAGGTAAGAGTACATTTCTGAATATAATTACGGGCTTAGAGAAAGTAGATAGTGGAAAAATTAATCTTGGTGAAACTATTAATTATGGTTATTTTACTCAATTAGGATTAGAAATTGATGAAGAAAGGAGAGTTATACAGATTCTTAAAGATATTGCTGAGTTTATTGTAATGTCTGATGGGAAGAAAGTCAGTGCTTCACAATTATTAGAACACTTTATGTTTACACCAGAGATGCAATTTACTCAAGTAAAGAGACTTAGTGGTGGTGAACGCAGAAGGTTACACCTTCTGACTGTACTTATGAAAAATCCCAATTTTTTAATTTTAGATGAGCCAACTAATGATTTAGATTTACTTACACTTACAAAATTGGAAGAATTTCTATTGCAATATAAGGGCTGTTTAATTTTAGTTTCTCATGATAGGTTTTTTATGGACAAATTAACAGAACATCTTTTTGTTTTTAAAGGCAATGGTATTATTGAAGATTATTATTGTTCTTATTCTGAGTATAGAGCACAGGAAATAAAAGAAGAAAAAGAGTTTAAAAAAATTCAACATTTAGAAAAAGAGAATTCAAAATTGCAATCTCAAAGAAAGAAATTGTCATTTAATGAAAAATACGAATATGATAATCTTGAGAAAGAACTTGTGGACTTAGAGAATGAAAGAAAAAGACTTGAATGTGATATTCAAAATACTAATATTTCTACAGAAAAAATGATTGAATTTAGTACAAGATTAGGAGTCTTAGTAAATATGATTGATGAAAAGGAATTAAGATGGCTAGAACTAGATGAAAAAAATAATATATATGAGTAATTTTAATGAAATTAACCTAAATCAGCAATTGTATAATGCTATTGAAGATTTAGGATATAAGCATCAAACTCCAATTCAAGAAGAAACTTTCTCAAAAATATTATCTGGTAAAGACGTAGTTGGAATTGCACAGACTGGAACTGGAAAGACTATAGCTTATTGTTTACCTCTTTTACAAGAACTTAGTTATTCTACACAGACTAATCCAAGGATATTAATTCTTGTGCCAACAAGAGAGTTAGTTGCCCAGGTTGTAGAAACTCTTAATCAGTTAACAAAGTATATTACTTGCAGAATTATTGGTGTATATGGTGGTACTAATATGAATACACAAAAAATATGGTTACAAGATGGTGCTGATATAATTGTTGCAACCCCAGGAAGATTATATGATTTAGCACTTTGTCGTGCTTTGCAATTAAAAGGAATTAAGAAAGTTGTTATAGATGAAGTCGATGTTATGCTTGATTTAGGATTTAGATTTCAACTGACTAATATATTTGAACTTTTACCTAATAAAAAGCAGAATATAATGTTTTCTGCTACTATGACTGAAGATATTGAAATGATAATTTATAGTTTCTTTAGTAAAGCAGAAAAAGTTCAAATTGCACTAAGTGGTACACCATTAGATAATATCAATCAGACAAAATATTCAGTCCCAAATTATTTTACAAAGGAAAACTTGTTAGTTAGTATCTTAAGTGATAAAGTTAAAATGCAAAAAGTTTTAATATTTGTTTCTAGTAAAAAAATTGCAGATAGATTATATGAATCACTTTCAGAGTTTTTTATATCTGATCTAGCAATAATTCATTCAAATAAATCACAAAATTATAGGTTTAGATCAATTAATAGATATAATGAAGGAAAAGTTAGAATATTGATAGCTACCGATATTATTGCCAGAGGATTGGATTTAGATAGAATTTCACATGTAGTTAATTTTGACACACCAACATTTCCTGAGAATTATATGCATAGAATTGGACGTACAGGTAGAGCTGAAGAAGAAGGGAATTCTATATTGTTTTATACTCAAAAAGAAGAATTTTATAAAAATAATATTGAAGAGTTAATGAAAATGAAAATTTGTGAATTAGAAATTCCGAAAGATGTTGAAATTGCTCAAAAATTAACTTCTGAAGAACATAGAGCTAATAATAAAAATATTAATAGAAATATTAAGACAATGGATCGTATAAATTCTGGGTTTCATGAAAAAAATGCTAAAAATCAACAAGTTAATGATAGAGATAGATGGCGTAAAGAAAGAGCAATAAAGTATAAGAAACCAAAAACCCGAGGTGATAAAGGTGCTAATTTAAGAAGAAAATAGGAGAGAGGTTTACTTTCCGATACAGAACTTACCAAAAATATTAGCAAGTAGATCATCAGTTGAGACTTCCCCAGTTATTAGGCCTAAATGAAATAATGATTGCTTAATATTAATTGCTAGCAGATCACTGCTTAATCCATTTTTTAAGCCCTCTATAACAACATCTAATTCTTTTAGAGTTTGTTTTAGTTCTTCCAAGTGTCTCTGGTTAGTTATAATTGTGTTATGATTAGATAATTCTTTAAAGTTAGTAAAATCTAGTATTTTTTCTTTTAATTTTTCTATGCCATTCTGATTTTTAGCTGATATATAAATACTATTCTCTATTTTATCCTTGATATCAATTTTGAGATCAGTCTTATTAATAACTTTAATAATCTTTTCTTGGTCTCTTTTTTCTAATTTTTGGATGTCTTTTATTTGTTGATCAATATCTAATGTTACATCAATGATATAGATTATAATACTAGATTTATTAGCTTGTAATAATGTCTTCTCTATACCAAGGTTTTCAATTTTATCTTTAGTTTTTCTTATTCCTGCTGTATCTATAAATCTAAAGTTATATCCTTTAATAATAAGTTCATCTTCAATGGAATCTCTTGTTGTTCCAGCAATGTCAGATACTATTGCTTTATCTTCATTTAAGAGTGTGTTTAGTAGAGTTGATTTTCCGACATTTGGAGCTCCAAGTATAGCTACTGGAATACCATTTTTAATAACATTTCCAAGTTTGAAAGATTCTATTAATTTACTTATCTCGTTATGCATCTCGTTAACTAAATTTTTTAACTGTTTTCTATTAGCAAATTCAACATCTTCTTCAGAAAAATCTAATTCAAGTTCTATAAGTGATGCAAAATCTATAAGTTTTTCTCTCATTAACTTAAGTTTCTTAGAAAACCCTCCTCTTAGATGATTGATTGCTGTTTGATGAGCTACAGCACTTTCTGATTCAATTAAATCAGCAACTGATTCTGCTTGAGACAAGTCTAATTTTCCGTTTTTAAAGGCCCTCATGGTAAATTCTCCAGGATTAGCTATTCTGGTTCCATTTGATATTAGAATCTCTAATATTTTATTCTGAATAAATTTTGATCCATGACATGAAATTTCTATTGTTTCTTCTCCAGTATAAGATTTGGTTTTATGAAATATTGTAATAACAACTTCATCAATTATTTTAGAATTTTCTAAAATATTACCAAAATGTACTGTATGACTTTTTTTATCTAATAGATTTTTGCTAAATATATTATTGACTATTTGTAATGATTGTGGTCCTGATAATCTTATCAAAGCTATTGCACTCATACCACCACCTGTTGCAAGAGCACAAATAGTATCATTATTATTTGAATAATTCATAATGCAAAAGTATTTAAAATCCTTTGTTACTAGACATATTGTTCTAATTTTGTGGTTAAATAAAATTTTATAAAGATGAGTGTATTAGTGAGTAAGTTTTCTAAAGTAATTATTCAAGGATTTACTGGAAATGAAGGAACTTTCCATTCTGAGCAGATGATAGAATATGGAACTAATGTTGTCGGAGGAGTAACTCCTGGTAAGGGAGGAACAACTCATTTGGATAGACCTGTATTTAATACAGTAGTTGAGGCAGTAAATGCGGTTGAAGCAAATACTTCTTTAATTTTTGTTCCCCCACCTTTTGCTGCAGATGCTATAATGGAAGCTGCAGATGCTGGAATTAATGTAATTATATGTATTACTGAAGGAATCCCTACTAGAGACATGATTACAGTAAAGAACTATATTAATAATAAATCATGTACATTAATTGGACCTAATTGTCCAGGTGTTATTACTCCAGGAGAGGCAAAATGTGGTATTATGCCTGGTTTTGTCTTTAAGAAAGGTAGGATAGGAGTCGTTTCAAAATCTGGTACTCTTACTTATGAGGCAGCTGATCAGGTTGTTAAAGCTGGCTTAGGAATATCTACAGCTATCGGAATAGGTGGTGATCCTATTATTGGAACAACCACTAAGGATGCAGTAGAATTATTTATGAATGATGATGAAACTGATGGAATAATTATGATTGGTGAAATTGGAGGTCAACTTGAGGCTGATGCCGCAAGATGGATTAAAGAAAATGGTACAAAACCAGTGGTTGGATTTATTGCTGGTAAAACTGCTCCCGCAGGAAGAACAATGGGACATGCAGGTGCTATTGTTGGCGGTAAAGATGATACTGCAGATGCAAAGATGCAAATTTTAAGAGATTGTGGTATCTCTGTTGCAGAATCTCCTGCTAATATTGGAAATCTAATGGCAGAACTTATTTCTTAAAGAAAATAATTTATAAATTTATTGCATAATTAAAAAAATACTATGAAAATTTTAGAAGGTAAAAATGTTATTATAACAGGAGCCTCTCGAGGTATTGGAAAAGGTATTGCTGATAAATTTGCTCAACAAGGGGCAAACATTGCCTTTACTTGTAGAAAAACAAATGCTGATACATCTAAGTTGGTTAAAACTCTTTCGGATTATGGTGTAAATGTAAAGGCTTATTCATCAGATGCATCTGACTTTAATGCTTCAATTAGATTGGTTGATCAGGTAATGGAAGATTTTGGAAGAATTGATATTTTAGTTAACAACGCTGGAGTTACTAAAGATAATTTACTTATGAGAATGAGTGAAGAGGATTTTAATGATGTTATGAAAATAAATATGAATTCTGTTTTTAATCTCACTAAAGCTGTTCTAAAGCCAATGTTAAAACAAAGGAATGGATCTATTATTAATATGAGTTCTATTGTAGGTGTTAAGGGAAATGCAGGTCAGGCTAATTATGCTGCTTCAAAAGCTGCTATTATTGGCTTTACCAAATCTACTGCTCTCGAACTTGGATCTAGAAACATTCGATGTAACGCTATAGCTCCTGGTTTTATAGAAACCGAGATGACTCAATCTTTAAATAATGATCAGGTTGTAGAATGGGCTAAGAGTATTCCTTTAAAAAGAACTGGAAATGTTGAAGATATTGCTAATGCTACATTATTTCTAGCTTCTGATATGTCTTCATATATTACTGGTCAGGTTATTAATGTTTGTGGTGGCATGCTAACATAATCTAATGTTTTCTAGTGTTATTTTTTCTAGTAATTTAATTATATTATGTTTTCTATTAGGTCTAGTTTACTCTCTTGTATTATATTATAAACAACAATCTTTTCTAAGTCGAAGGGTTCTATATTTTTTGTCTTTTCTAAGATTTATATTAATTTCTTCTCTTGCACTTTTATTATTAGATCCAGTAATCAAGTCTTCTACTAAGATTTATGAAAAACCTATTGTAGTAATATTACAAGATGCATCTGAGTCTATTAAGGAAAATATTAAAATTGAGTTAGATAATTTAGCTGATGAATTTAGTGATATGGAAGTTTATAAATATCATTTTTCAGACAAAATATATGATGGTTTTACTGATGTTAATTCAGGAATACTCACTAACTATAGCAGTGTTTTAAATGATGTCTATTCTAGATTTTCAAATAAAAATTTGTCTTCTGTGATTATTGCTAGTGATGGAATATATAATATTGGTAGTAATCCTTTATATTCTGATAATTCTAATATTCCAATACATACTATATGTTTAGGAGATACTACTATTCTAAAAGATAATAGGATTACAGATGTTAAGCACAACGATATTGTTTTTTTAGGAAATAATTTTATTTCAAATATATTTATTGAATCTGATAAATTTAAGGGTAGAACTGTAATTCTAAATATTGAAAGTAATGGAAAATTAATATTTAATAAATCTATTAAAATACTAAGTGATAAAGAATTTATTAAAGTTCCAGTTGAATTAAATGCTTCAGAGGTTGGTATTCAATCTTTTACTGCTAATATTTCTGTCTTAGAAGGAGAGGTATTAATTACTAATAACTCATTTAGTTTTTTTCTTGACGTGATTAATTCTAGATATAAAATTTTGCTATTATATGATGATATTCACCCTGATATTGCATCATTTGTGAGTGTGATTGATGAAAATAAGAATTATATTTTAGAGGTTATAAAAACAGATAGTTTTGATAATAATTTTTTAGATTATAATCTAATTATTTTACATTCTTTATCTGAGAGAAGCCATGATGTAGTTGATTTATTATCTACAATAAAAACACCTTTATTAATTTTCTGCAAACAGGATTTTAATTTTTATTCTTCCTTAATGCCGAGAATTAATTTTAAAGAGAAATCTTCTAACAACGAAGTCTATATTAGCATAAATAAGGATTTTAACTCATTTCAAATTTCAGAAAACATTAAAGATATGATTATATCTATGCCTCCTTTATTCTCTTCATTTGGTATATATGATATTTCTCCTTCAGTTAATATAATGTTGAATCAGAGGGTTGGGAATTTTACAAATGATAATCCAATCTGTGTTTTTGATGATGTTGATAATAGAAAAGTTGGTCTTATACTTGGTGAAGGTTTCTGGAAATGGCGTTTACAGGATTTCTACTTAAATAATAATAATGATAATTTTAATGATATCTTTAATAAGATTACACAATTTCTTTTAGTTAAAGAAGATAAAAGTAAGTTTAGATTGTTTTATGATAAAGAAATTAATGAGAGTAATAAAGTTGTTCTTGAAGCTGAAGTTTATAATGATAGTTATGAGCTAGATAATATAAATGATATTGATCTTACTGTTACTAATAATAATAAAGAGTTTAATTTTATATTTGATAAATATGATAATAAGTATTTATTAGATATTGGTGAGTTAGAAGTTGGAAAATATAAATTTATTGCTCGTCTTAAAAAGAATGATTACATAAAAAGGGGTTCTTTTATTATAAAGCCTATACAGATTGAATATTTAAAATCTATAGCTGATCATCAATTATTATTTAATTTAAGTCAGCAAACAAAAGGAAAATCTTTTTTAATGAAAAATATTAGTGAGTTAGCTATTTTAGTTAAAGATCAACAAAACAATCAAACAATTATTAGTTTTGAAGATACACTTAAACAAATTATTGATATTAAATGGATTTTATTAGCTTTGTTACTGGTCATAGCAGTAGAATGGTTTATAAGAAAATTTAATGGTCTAATCTAGAAATATGAGAATTCAATATATTTTATCTTTAGTTTTTTTAATTTCATCCTGTACAACTTCTTCAGTACTTGTATCTATTCAGAGACCTGCTGATATTACTTTATCCCAAGATGTTAAAACAGTTGTTGTTGCTAATAGAACTTCTCCATCAAGAAAGAATTTGGCTGGCAATATTATTGAGGGATTTGTTACTGGTGAAGGGATAGGGCTAGATAAGAAAGGTTCAGAATACTGTATTGATGGATTAGTTTCTTTATTAGACAATTCAGATAGATTTAACATTAAGAATATTGGTGAGTTAGAACTTAAAGGAACAGGAACATCATCATTTTCAATGCCTTTAAAATGGAAGAAGGTTAATAAAATATGTAGTTCATATAATGCTGATGCACTTATTGTACTAGAAACTTTTGATTCTGATTCTAGAGTTTTTTTTGGTAAGCCTATTAAAAGAACAATAAAAAGAAAAGGCAAGAAGAGTGTTGAGTTAAGATATCAGGCAATTTTAGAGATGAAGATTGAATCAGGATGGAGAATTTATGATAATAATAAACAAGAAATTATTGATGAAAATAAATTTACTGAGTTAAAAGATTTTAAAGCGTGGGGCAAGTCAAATGAGGATGCTCAAAGGAATTTACCTATTGTAATTTCTGCACTAAAACAATCTGGAGATTTTGCAGGAGTTCAATTTGGTAAGAGAATATCTCCAATATGGATAAAAGCAAGAAGAATCTATTATATTGGTAAAGACGATAGTCTTAAAAAAGCTAGCAAATTTGTTAAGAATGAAGACTGGGATAGGGCAATTGAAATTTGGAAAGATAGAGTAAATTCATCTGATACAAAAGTTGCTGCTAGATCTTCTTTTAATATGGCTTTGGCGTCAGAAATTAAGGGATTTCTTGACGCTTCCATTGACTGGGCAAAAAAAGCTAAAGCATTAGGTGATAAACGAGCTAACTCGTATATTAGCACTCTAAATAAAAGAAAGAAAGATCAAATCAAATTAAATAAACAATTAAAAAAATAAATTATGGAAAATCAAGGTTTGCCAAAAACATTAATATTAGGTATAGCAGGATTAATTTTTATAGTACTTTTTGGCTCAAGTATGTTTTTAACAATAGATTCTGGAGAAAAAGGAGTTCTATTTAAGAAGTTTGGAGGAGGATTAGATAAAGATGAAGTATATGGACAAGGTTTTCAAGTAATAGCTCCTTGGAATGAAATGTTTGTTTATGATGTTAAGGTACATGAGACATTTGAAAAAATGGAGGTATTATCAAAAAATGGACTTTCAATTAAAATTGATTTATCATTTAGATATATGCCTGTTCCAGATAAAATTGGATATCTTCATGATGAGATTGGGAGAAATTATTTAGAACGTATTATAAAGCCTGAGATTAGATCAGTAACTAGAGAAGTTATTGGAAATTATCTACCAGAGGAACTGTATTCTACAAAGAGAGAGGCTATTGAAGATGAAATTGAAGCTCTTACTAGAGCTAAAGTTCAGTCTAAATATTTAATTTTAGATGCAATATTAATTAGAGATGTTACTCTTCCTCAAACACTTAGAACTGCTATTGAACAGAAATTAAAACAAGAACAAGAATCATTAGAGTATGAATTTAAGATTGATAAAGCTAGAAAAGAGGCTGAAAGAAAAGAAATTGAAGCAAGAGGAATTTCAGAATTTCAAAAGATTATTACTAGAACAATTACTCCTCAACTGTTAAAGTGGAAAGGTATTGAGGCTACTCAAGAGATTGCAAAATCACCAAATGCAAAGGTTGTTGTCATTGGAAATGGTGAGGGAGATCTTCCAATTATATTAGGCGGGCAATAAAATTTTGTAGTTTTACGTTAATGAATTAATAATATAAATAAAAAAGTGAAAATGAAAAATATAATTTTAATGTTTCTAGTAGCGGCAATTCCTTTTATGTCTGTTGCTCAGAAGAGATCAAGTAATAAGAAAAGTAATGCAAAGATGGGTGAAATGACTAAAAAAACACCTTCTGCTTATGAGTATATGATTGTTAAAGGAGTTGAATCTACTACTCCAGATGCAGAGAAGTTAATGGATCAAGGTGAGGTTACAGCTCGTGCTGGCGCTCCTGGAGATGTAAGAATGAAAGCAATGATTAAGAGTAAGTATAAACATTTTGTACGTTTTGATACAGGTAAAATTACTCCAGAGCAAATTGAATTAAATAAAATGGCTCGAGTAGTTTCTCATATGTCTGATGCATTAAATGCTGCTTCAAAACTAGGTTGGGAGTTTATTAATGCCAGTCATACAAATACTGATGAATTTGTTACTCATTATTATTATATGAGAAGAGCTAGAGAGAAAAAGTAAATTAATTATTTTAAATATTTTAAAAGTCCAGGAATATATCTTGGACTTTTTTTATTCTTTAAATTCTTTACCTTCAATGATTACTTTACTTATTAGTTTTTCACTGAATGAGTAATGTAGATAATGGTAGCTTGGGATTTTTTTTGTAATAAAAAGATTAGCCTTTTTACCAACTTTAATTGTTCCAAGTTCCTTATTTAATTGCATAGCATATGCTCCATTAATTGTTGTAGAATTTATTACTTGCTCAGCATTTAAACCAAGTTTTATGCTTCCTAAAGAAGCAACAAAATTCATATCTCCACTTGGAGATGATCCAGGATTATAGTCACTAGCTAAATTAAAAGGTATATTCCTTTTTATGAATTCTTGTGCTGGACTATAAGGTATACCCAGAAAGAATGAACAGGAGGGTAGTAGTGTTGCAATACAGTCTGAATTTTTAAATGCCTTAAAATCTTCTTCTCTCATTGTTTCTAAATGATCTACTGAAAGAGCATCATTGTCAATACTAGCTTTTACACCACCAATACTGTTAAATTGATTTACATGTGTTTTTCCTCTTAATCCAAATTGCTTTCCAGCTTGAAGTAATTTTATAGTATCATCAGTACTAAAATACCCTATTTCGCAGAATATGTCTATATAGTCAGCTAGTTTTTCTTCTCCTATTTTAGGCAGCATCTTATTAATAACTGTCTCTAAGTATAAGTTTTTATTATTTTTATATTCTTTTGGAACAGCGTGAGCACCTAAGAAGGTAGATTTAATTGTTATTGGAGATTTATCTTTTAATTTTTTAATAACTCTTAGTATTTTAAGTTCAGATTCAAGATTTAATCCATATCCGCTTTTTATCTCTATTGCCCCTGTACCTAAATGAATAAGTTTTTTTAATCTTATATATGATTCTTCAAAAAGTTTGTCTTCATCAATTTCTTGCATTTTTTTAGCAGAATTTAAAATTCCACCACCATTTTTAGCAATTTCTTGATAGCTTAAACCGTTGATTCTGTCATTAAATTCATTTTCTCTACTCTCTGGAAATACTAAATGAGTATGACTATCACAATATGTAGGAAATACCATTCCTTCTTCAGCATCAATAATTGTCGTTTGGTTCCAGTCATTAATACCTTTCCATTCATTCATATTGCCAAAATTAGTTATTAGTCCATCTTCAATTTCAATATATGCATCATCTATTGTATTGATTGAATTCATTTGATTTCCAGCTTTGTATTTAATATCTTTTAATTCTGTTTGTACTAGCTTGGAAATATTTTTGATTACTGTCTTCATAAGACACAAAATTACAAAATTAAGCCAAAACATTATTACTATATTTGCCTTCTATGAGTAATACATTTGGTAAAATATTTAAACTTACATCATTTGGAGAATCACATGGATTGGCTATAGGAGGAGTTATTGATGGTTGTCCTGCTGGATTAGATATAAATTTTGAATTTATTCAACAACAATTAGATAGAAGACGTCCTGGACAATCTATCATTACTACTACTAGAGATGAAAAGGATAAAGTAGAATTCCTTTCAGGAATTTTTGAAGGGAAAACCTTAGGTACTCCAATAGGATTTATAATTAAAAATAAAAATCAAAATTCTAATGATTACATTGATATCAAAACTACTTTTCGTCCTTCTCATGCTGATTTTTCATATCAAAAGAAGTATGGCATTAGAGATTATAGAGGTGGTGGTAGATCGTCTGCAAGAGAAACAGCCTGTAGGGTAGTTGCTGGTGCTATTGCTCAGCAGTTATTATCTTTAAAGGGAGTTTCTATTAAAGCATACGTTTCTCAAGTTAAAGATATCAAAGTTGATAAGAGCTATTTAGATCTTGATTTGAGTAAAATTGATGATAATATTGTTAGATGTCCAGATTTGAATATTGCTAAGGATATGATTTCTTTAATAAATAAGGTTCGTAATGATGGAGACTCTTTAGGTGGTAAGATTACTGGAGTTGCTATAAATGTTCCTACAGGATGGGGAGAGCCTATTTTTGATAAGTTACATGCTGATTTAGCAAAAGCTATGCTATCTATTAATGCTGTCAAGGGATTTAGCTATGGTTTAAATGATATTGATATTTCCGAATGTCTTGGAAGTGAGGTAAATGATATTATAGAAAATTTGGATGGAAAAACACAAACTAATAATTCAGGAGGTATTCAAGGTGGTATCTCAAATGGAAATGATATATATTTTAATGTTGTATTTAAGCCTGTTGCAACTATTATGAAAAAACAGCAGTCAGTTAATAATAATGGTGAAGTTATTATTATTGAACCTAAAGGCAGGCATGATCCTTGTGTTGTTCCAAGAGCTGTTCCTATTGTTGAATCTATGACTGCTTTGGTCTTGGTAGATCATTATTTAAGAAGTAAAACAAATAAAATATAATGAAAAAAATAGCACTACACTGGAAAATACTTATTGGTTTATTATTAGGAATAATCTGGGCGATACTCTCGAGTGTATTTGGTTGGAGTGAATTTACTTTAAATTGGATTGATCCTTTCGGAACCATCTTTCTTAATCTACTTAAATTAGTTGCTGTTCCATTAGTTCTTTTCTCTATTATTAAAGGAGTTTCTAATTTAAGCGATATTTCTAAATTAGGACGATTAGGACCTAAAACCATATTTATATACGTTTTAACTACTTTGTTTGCTGTAGCTATTGGTCTTAGCTTGGTTAATCTTATTAAACCTGGTAATAAAACAGATTCTAGTCAGAGAATTGATAATAGAATATCATATGAATTATGGGTAGAATCAAGCCTTAATGTTAGTTATATGGATAGTACACGATTATTATCAGACACATCTCAGTTGACGCAAGATCGTGTTAGAATTGTTAAGGAAATAATCTCTAATGCAGAAGAATTAAGCGTTGAAGATATAATTAGTGATAAGCAAAATGAAATTTTAAATAAAACAAAATCTTCACGGCCACTTCAATTTGTTGTAGAGATGGTTCCAGATAACATTTTTAAATCTTTAAATAGTAATGGACTAATGCTGCAAGTCATTTTCTTTGCAATTTTCTTTGGTATTGTTCTTCTACTCATTCCAAAAGATAAAGCTAAGCCACTTATTACTTTAGTAGATGGATTGAATGAGGTTTTTTTAAAGATGGTTGATTTGATCATGAGAGCTGCACCATTTTTTGTATTTACTTTGTTAGCTGGAGTCATATCTAAAATGGCAGGAGATAGTCCAGCTATGGTTCTTGAAATCTTTAAGGCATTAGGATGGTATTCAATTGTAGTGATATTAGGACTTTTTATTATGGCCTTTATCTTCTACCCATTACTTATTAGATTATTTGTTCCAAATATTTCTTATATAGAGTTTTTTAAAAAAATAAGTCCTGCGCAATTACTGGCATTTTCAACAAGTTCAAGCGTAGCTACACTTCCTGTCACAATGGATTGTGTGCAAGATAATCTTAAAGTCCCTAAAGAGATAACAAGCTTTGTTTTACCAATTGGAGCTACTGTGAATATGGATGGAACTAGCCTTTATCAAGCAGTTGCTGTCATTTTTTTAGCACAATTTCATATGGTAGATCTTTCTATTTCTCAACAATTAGTAATTGTTCTTACTGCAACTCTAGCATCTATTGGGGCAGCTGCCGTTCCAAGTGCTGGGTTGATAATGATGATTCTAGTTTTAGAATCTGTAGGTTTAAATCCAGCATGGATTGCAATTGTTTTTCCTATTGATCGTTTACTAGATATGTGCCGAACAGTTGTAAATGTTACTGGTGATGCTACTGTTGCAACAGTTATTGCTTCATCTGAAGGTAAAATAATGGAATTAGATACTAAAGATTAATGCGATTATTCTTTTTTGCAGCTCTTTTTTTAATTAGTAGTAGTCTGTATTCTCAAGATTGTAAGTTAAATTCTTTTAAAGACAAGAGAGATGCCAAGAAAATTGTAAGGCTCATTAATAATAAAGATTTTTCTCAAGCTAACCTATTATTAAGAAACACTAGTGAACATCCTGTGTTTAATTCTTTAAAAGTAGAACTCCTATGGCTTGAAGGTAATTATACTGGAGCAAAGAAATTTGCTAATGATGTATTATATATATGTGATGAGGGGTTTCCTATTGTTTATTATATTCTAGGAGAGATTGCTTATATAGAAAAGGATTTTGTTCTTTCAGCAAATTATCTTCAAAAAAGCCTTGAATTGGGGTTAATTGGAACGTATTATGAAAATACTATTAAGTTTCTTCCTCTAGCTTTAGAGTTAGCTGAAATCATTAATAACCCTGTAAAATATAATCCAGAAATTATTACGGGTATTTCTACAGAATATGATGAGTATCTCCCTGCTATTTCCCCAGATCAAGATTTTACATTCTTTACAAGAAGATTTCTTAAGAAGGGAATTGATATTATAACACCTTCATATCAAGAGGAATTTGTTGTTAGTAATAAAACTGATGGTTTATTTAATGCTGGTGATCCTTTACCTTATCCATTTAATGTAGAAGATAATGAGGGAGGGGCTTGTATAAGTATTGATAATAATACACTTTATTTTACTAAATGTAGTAAGGTTGCAGGTAATTACAATAATTGTGATATTTTTTATTCCAACAAAGTAAATGGAAGTTGGGGTGATATTAAATCTTTTAATAAAATTATATGCCCTGTATATAGTTGGGAATCACAACCTTCAGTTTCTAGTGATGGGAATTGTATTTTTTTTGCTAGTGATAGAGATGGTGGTTATGGAGGAATTGATTTGTATGAAATTCGTAGAGATTCTTATGGAGAATGGTCAAATCCTATAAATTTAGGAAGTGAAATTAATAGTGTTAATAATGAAAAATCTCCTTTTTTACATACTGATGGTAAAACTCTATTTTTTGCATCAAATAATTTTCCATCATTAGGAGGTTATGATATTTTTTATTCAAAAATGGATAGTCTTAATAATTGGCAGAAACCAGTTAATATAGGTTACCCAATTAATAGTTCTTTAAATGAAATATCTCTTTTTGTAAGTACAGATGGTAATAAAGCTTTTTTTGCATCTAATAATTTAAATGGTATTGGGGGTTGGGATATATATTCTTTTGATTTACATGAAAAAGCAAAGCCAGAACGTGTTTTTTTTATTAAAGGAGATCTTTTAGATATTGATGGTAAGATTATCAATGATGTTGAAATAGAGATAAAAAATGTAAAAACTCAAGAGGTTAAAGTTTTTAAGGTTAAAAATGGGAAGTATTCTGCTGCTGTCACTTTATCTGATGATGATGATGTCTTAATAACAGTAAAGCGAAAAGGTTATGCATTTAATTCTCAGTATGTTAGCTCAAAGGATACTAGTTTTAATTCTCCTAGTAGAATTGATCTTGAGCTTAAAAATATTGAAGAAGGAAAATCATTCTTATTAAATAACATATATTTTGATATAGATTCATATGATATTAATAGTGTTTCAAATGAGATTATATCAGAATTTTCAAGTTATTTAAAAGTTAATAGTAAACTAATTATATCCATAAATGGTTTTACTGATGATATTGGTGAAATAAATTATAATCAAGAATTATCAGAAAAAAGAGCGCTTGCTGTATATCAGAAACTAATAGAAAGTGGTATTTCTTTAAATAGATTAAGATATAAAGGATTTGGAGAAAAATTTCCAAAACATAAAAATAAAATTGAAAAAGACAGAGAGCTAAATAGACGAACAGAGTTCTATATAATTAAAAAATAAATAGGATTATCTAAGTTCCTTAATTCTAGCTTTTTTACCAGTAAGTTCGCGTAAATAAAATATTCTTGCTCTTCTAACTTTACCCATTTTATTAATTTCTATTTTTTCTATAATTGGGGAATTAACAGGAAATATTCTTTCAACTGCAATACCATTAGAAATTTTTCTTATAGTAAAAGTCTCTGTTGATTTATTTCCTTTTCTTTGAAGAACATCTCCTTTAAAAAATTGAGTTCTTTCCTTATCTCCTTCCTTAATTTTATAAAATACAGTGATGGTGTCACCAGATTTAAATGTTGGTAATTCAGATGATGGTACTAATTCTTTTGCTATTTCTGCTGTTAAATCCATTTTTTATATCTATTTGAAAATCGGTTTGCAATATTAAGTATAATATTTTGAACTATATCAAGAATAAACTCTATTTTTTATTTCATAAGATCAGGTCTTAGTTTGGTTGTTCTTTCTATTGCTTGCTCCTCTCTCCATTTTTCAATCTTAATTGGATCACCTGAAAGGAGTATTTTGGGGACCTCCCATTCATTGTATTTTGAAGGTCTTGTGTATATAGGTGGGGCAAGTATGTTATCTTGAAATGAATCGCTTAAAGCAGATGTTTCGTCAGATATGACCCCTGGTATTAATCTTATTATTGAATCTGAGAGTATGCATGCAGCCATTTCTCCTCCTGTTATAACATAATCACCAATTGATATTTCTTTTGTTATTATATTTTCTCTAATTCTATGATCTATACCTTTATAATGTCCACACAATAAAATCAGGTTTTTATCTAGTGATAATTTATTGCAGTGTGACTGCTTAAGTTGTTCGCCATCAGGAGTTAAATATATGATTTCATCATATGTTCTCTCATTTTCTAGTTTTTTAATACAATCATGGATAGGTTGAATATTCATGACCATTCCTGATCCACCACCAAATTGATAATCATCCACACTCTTTTGCTTGTTTAACGAGTAATCTCGTAAATTGTGAATATTAATATTTGCTATTTTTTTTTCTTGTGCCCTTTTAATTATTGAGTAGTTAAAAATATTTTCAAATAGTTCAGGAAAAATAGTTATGATGTCAATTCGCATTTTACAAAACTACAAAATCAAAAAATATAAACAACAACAATATTTGACTTAAAAACAACATGACATAATGACAATTACATTAATTATTATATTGGTAATCAGTTATTTAAGTATTGTTATATAATTCTTTAATAAATATAAACATTAATGATATTAATTATTTAATTATTCATATAAATTTAAATTAATCTTTATAAATTATATATAAATAAATGTTTTTAAATACTTAAATTTGTATAAGTATGAGTAATGAAATTAAAATTCTTAATAGGGTACAGGTTACTCAAAAAATCTTAAGATTAGCATGGGAGATCTATGAAAATAATTTTGATGAGAAAGAGCTTGTTCTGGTTGGTATTGGTGAGAAAGGAATGATTATTGCTCAAGAACTATCAACTAATCTATGTCAAATATCTTCAATATCACCAATTTTAACACGTCTTGATATAAATATTGATATCTCTACTGATTCTAAAATGGATCTTTTAGAAGATGAGTTTAAAGATAAAGTTATTATTCTTTGTGATGATGTACTGCATTCTGGAAAGACTCTAATTTATGCATCTAAGGTTTTCTTAACTACATCCATTAAAAAAATGTCTGTTCTTGTTCTCATTGATAGAAATCATAATTCATATCCCATAAAAGCTAATTATGTGGGTCTTTCTCTTTCCACAACACTTAAGGAATATATTAAGGTAATTTTATCAGGGGACAATCAAGGAGTTTATTTGTCTTAGTATTATATTCTTCTTAAGATTATTACATAAAATATTGTACTTGCTCTTGTTATAATGTTTCTTTCTTTCAAATAATAAGTCTTTAATGTAAATTTTCAACTCATTTTCTTTTTTATTTAATAATATCCTTGTATCATCATTTTTTAATCTTTGATATAATGTATCTATATCATAATTTAGATAGATAGTTATTCCTGAATCATTGAGAGTTTCTATAAGATTATTATAGCACGGCAATCCTCCTCCAGTAGAGATAATAGTATTTTTTAGTTTAGAAATATCTTTAATAACTTTCGCTTCTTCATTTCTAAAGAATAATTCACCTTTAGTTCTAAAAATATCTTTGATTGACATTAAATTTCTTTTCTCAATCTCGTTATCTGTGTCAATAAATTTCAAATTTAGCGATGATGATAATTTTTTTCCAATAGTGGTTTTCCCACTTCCCATAAAACCTATAAGATATATATTTTTCATTATTAAATATAAAATTAATCGATCCAAATATAAATTAATTAATTTGTTAAAAATATGTTTAAAAAAATTCCTTTAATTAAGAAAAGTAATATATTTGCAGCCGATTTATTTGACCTGGTAGCTCAGTTGGTAGAGCATCTCCCTTTTAAGGAGAGGGTCCTGGGTTCGAGCCCCAGCCAGGTCACATATATTAATTTAAAATCCCGCTAAAAGCGGGATTCTTTTTTATTTTTGTCTAATAGCCCAGGTGCTGAAATTGGTAGACAGGCATGATTGAGGGTCATGTGTGTTCTAAGAACGTGCGGGTTCGACTCCCGCTCTGGGCACTTTCATTTATAGTATTTTCTATAGATTTTCATTATTATCCTCCAACTCTCTTATAATTATATCCTTCTGCTTTAAGAATTTCCATGACTTTTTCACGAACATTACCTTGAATAATAATTTCTCCATTTTTGGAACTTCCTCCAACACCACATTTTGTTTTTAATTTTTTACCTAATAATTTTAAGTCTTTATTACTTCCAATAAAACCTTTAATTAAAACAGCAATTTTACCAGCTCTATGTTTATCAATCCATACTTCTAGAAATTGTTTGTTTGGTAAAAATGTTTCTTGTTCATCTGATTCTCCATCAAATTTAAAATCTGGATTTGTAGAAAATATTGTTAGTCTTTCCTTCTTGGATATTTTACTCATTAGGAATTAAAATTTTTAGTTTTTTAGTTGAAACATTTACTTTAATTGGATCAGTAACACGTTTTATTTCTCCGTCAAGATGAACTAGAGGATCTTGGCAATTTATTTTCATTTCTTTTGAACGAATAATCTCAACATTTTTATTTAGATGAGTTTTACCTTTTAGAACATTATATATAAAAAATGGAATTTTCCAGTTAGGAAATTTTTTGATTATGACAAAATCAATCAAACCATCATAAATGCTTGCATGTGGAGATATTCGTGCATCATTTCCATATTGACTTGTATTTGCAAACACAATAGCAAAAGCTTTAATGCTTCTATTAATATTATTATATTCTATAGAATATTCCTTCGCTTTATATGATAATTCTTTAATACATATTTTCATATATGATAAAAAACCTCTTACTTTAGTAGATGCAAATTTTTCTGCTATATGTGCATCAAAACCTATACCAGATATATTTATAAATGGAATATTATTTACCATACATGTATCAATATATCTTATGATATGATTATTATTAAGCTGTAATAATGCATTTTTAATATCTCTTTCTATACCAATATGATATGCAAAACCATTTCCTGATCCACAAGGAATTACAGCCATACTTATTTTAGTTCCTATTAAAGAATTTGAGCATTCACTTACTGTCCCATCTCCTCCAACTGCAACAATCAGCTCATAATTATTATTAATAGCTACTTTAGATAATTTTGTTGCATGACCTGAATATTTAGTAAATTGAATATTATATTTGAATTTTGCTTTATTTATATACTTTTCTATTAAAATTTCTATATTATTCTGTTTACCTGTTCCAGCTATAGGGTTTATAATAAATAGAGTTTTTAATTGTGTATTAGCAGTCACAGTTTGAATCTTTACACCCATCTTCTTTCTTAAAGAATTTCTTAAAGATAAAATAGATTGAATATGCTATAATTAATAAAACAATTATGTCTTGCATTATATTTATATTTATTACAAAGTAAAGAATTATTCAATACTTTTGGATATATTTTTGACTTAGATGAAATTTAATAAGAAACAACTTTCTGATAATACTTTAATCTCATTATATAAGAATATCCTCAAACCTAGAATGATTGAGGAGAAGATGCTTATATTACTTCGACAAGGAAAGATCTCAAAATGGTTTTCAGGTATTGGGCAAGAGGCTATTTCTGTTGGTTCAACCATGGCTTTAAATGAAGAAGAGTATATTCTTCCAATGCATAGAAATTTAGGCGTATTTACATCAAAGAATGTTCCATTAGAACGTTTGTTTTCACAATTTCAAGGAAAACAAAATGGCTTTACCAAAGGTAGAGATAGATCATTTCATTTTGGATCAACAGAATATCGTGTTGTAGGAATGATTTCTCATCTTGGACCTCAGCTAGGCGTTGCTGATGGTATTGCTTTAGCTAATAAATTAGATGGTAATGATAATGTAACTGTTGTTTTTACTGGAGATGGAGGTGCTAGTGAAGGTGATTTTCATGAGGCTCTTAATATAGCTTCTGTATGGAAACTTCCTGTCATTTTTATTATTGAAAATAATGGTTATGGTTTGTCTACTCCAAATTCTGAACAATATAATTGTAAGCAGTTCTCAGATAAAGGGATTGGTTATGGAATAGATGCATACACAATTGATGGAAATAATATATTAGAAGTTTATGATTCTGTCACTGAAATAAAAAAACAGATTATTAAAGATCCTCAACCAATTATTCTAGAATGTATGACTTTTAGGATGAGAGGTCATGAAGAAGCTTCGGGAACTAAATATGTTCCTGAAAAGCTAATGAAAAAATGGTCTCTTAAAGATCCTATTACAAATTATGAAAAGTTTTTAGTAGAATCTAAAGTTCTTAACCTTAAAGAAATTGATAATATTAAAACAGATTTCAAGATTGAAATTAATAAATCTTGGTTAAATGCTGAAAGAGAAGTAAATACTACATTAATTGATGGTTATGAAATCAATGATGTTTATAAAACTTTTAAATATGATAATATTAAAGCTAGTAATATTACATCTAATAAACGTTTAATTGATTCAATTTCAGATGGTTTAAAACAAAGTCTCGAAAAACATGATAATCTAATAGTCATGGGACAAGATATTGCTGAGTATGGGGGTGTTTTTAAGATAACTGATGGTTTTGTAGATTTATTTGGAAAAGATAGAATAAGAAATACTCCTATTTGTGAATCTGCAATTGTAAGTGCTGCTTATGGATTATCAATAAAAGGTATTAAATCTGTTATAGAGATGCAATTTGCTGATTTTGTTAGTTCAGGATTTAATCCAATAGTAAATCTATTAGCTAAATCTTATTATAGATGGAATGAAAATGCTGATATTGTTATTAGGATGCCAACAGGAGCTGGAGTAGGAGCTGGTCCATTCCATTCTCAATCGAATGAAGCGTGGTTTACTCATACACCAGGGCTTAAGGTTGTTTACCCTGCTTTTCCAAAAGATGCTAAGGGGCTTCTTAATGCATCGATCAATGATCCAAACCCAGTCATGTTCTTTGAGCATAAAGCATTATATAGGAGTATTTCTGAAGATGTTCCTGATAATTATTATACCTGTGAAATAGGAAAGGCAAATATTTTAAAATCAGGATCAGATATTACAATTATTACTTATGGTATGGGTGTCCATTGGGCTCTTGAAGTTCTTAATAGTATTAATAATTTTTCTTGTGATCTAATTGATTTAAGAACATTGGTTCCTTTAGATACTAATTTAATTTTTGAATCTGTTAGAAAGACTGGAAAAGCAATTATTCTTCATGAGGATTGTATGACTGGTGGTTTTGGTGCTGATATAGCATCTTTAATTTCTGAAAATTGTTTTCAGAATCTAGACGCTCCTGTTATTAGATGTTCAAGTTTAGATACACCTATTCCTTTCTCTGAGGAATTAGAAAAAGATTTTTTAGCAAAATCAAGGTTCAAGAAGAAATTAATTGATTTAAAGTCATATTAATGTATTAGATTTACATTAGAATATAATTATAAAAATTGGTATTTATTATGAATATTAAAATATTTTTTAGTGATGTTGATGGCGTTTTAACAGACGGAGGTATGTACTATACTGAATCTGGCGATGAATTTAAAAAGTTTTCTGCTCAAGATGGTATGGGTATGAAGTTATTACAAAAGAAGGGCTATAAAGTAGGTATTATAACATCTGAAGACAGAATAATTAATAGGAATCGTGCCAAGAAGTTATGTTTAGATTATGATTTTCATGGTATTGAAGATAAATTAGAATGTATCAAAGATTTTTGTATAAAAGAAAATATTTTACTATCTGAAATTGCATATATTGGTGATGATGTTAATTGTTACGGATTATTATCAAATGTTGGTGTTTCTGCATGCCCTGCAAATGCTGTTAGTAAAATAAAATCTATTTCTAATATAATTAAACTTAATAGTTCAGGAGGTAATGGGGCTTTTAGAGAATTTGCTGAATTATATTTATAGATATATTTTGAAGGTTCTAATAGTTGATAATTATGATTCATTTACATTTAACTTATATCATTACGTTAAACAATTTACATTTGACGTTTCTGTCTTAAAAAATGATGATCTTAAACTCTCTAAACTTAATAAGTTTGATAAAATTATTCTTTCACCTGGGCCTGGTCTTCCTTATGAGCATAAAAATTTAGATAATATCATTAAAGCATCAATAAATAAGCCTTTACTAGGTGTTTGTCTTGGTCATCAAGCAATTGCTCAGTATTTTGGTGCTAAATTATCTAATCTATCAACTGTTAATCATGGAATATCAGAACCAATTTCAATTATTAAAGATGATTATTTTTTTAATGATGTTCCTAAAAAAATAAATGTTGGATTATATCATTCTTGGATTGTAAATACAGATAATTTTCCAGATTGTTTTGAAATTACTTCTATAAATAATCATGGAAATATTTTATCATATAGGCACAATAACTATGATATAAGAGGAGTTCAATTTCATCCAGAGTCAATTCTTACTGAACATGGATTGAAAATGATAGAAAATTGGATTAGAAACTAGTTGAAATCAGTATTTACCCAGTCTCTTTTTCTTTCTAATTTTAAATCTTGTAATACAGATGCTTTAACTCTAATTGTAAATGTATAGCTCTTATGAAAACCTATTGGAATTAAGTTTAACATCATTTCCCAACAATGAAGATCTCTATATAAATTTATTGAAGTGTATGTGAGTTTATTTGTGTCAAAATCATAACCAGATTGAAAACTAAACTTCCATTTATCACTAATTTTTAAATTTCCAGAAAAATTAAGTGACTGAATAGTATCAGAATAAGCTGAAGATTTATAACCCTTATTATAAATAATTGAATAATTTGCATTTACATTCCATAAAATCTTAGATTTATTCGAGGAATGTGTATTTGAGAATAATTTATTAGAAATTCCTATACCTATAGTTGCATTTGCATTTGTGAATCTAGCCAACCTTCCATTATTTAATAATTCAAATTTATTTAGATTATTTGTTTGGTTATAATTTGTTATATAGGGGTCAAATCTACTTGATAAGTTAAAGTCTATAAGATCTAATAAGCGTGTTCTTGCAGTTAGATTTATATCATTAAATTTAAGTGAATCTGCAAATAAATTATATGACGATCCAATATTTAGATTTTCAAGTAGTTTGATTTTTTTTACTTTATTGATGGTATCTTTTTTAGAATGAATTTTTGCTTCAAGGATATTAGAAATGTTAAAAATTACATTACCATTTCTTCCGTAACCAGGAGATCCAAAAATTCCATTCTGCATTATAGAATACTCTTGCTCATTTCCGTCATAAGAAGATTGAACATTTTTGTAATAGCCATATTTTTGATTTGAAAAATCTGGTCTATATGAAAAGCTAAGATTTGGTGTTATAACATGTCTTATCGCTTTTATCTTACCCTTATTAAACTGTAATATTCCGTAAATTTTTGTATTTATACTAGTCGAAAAATTATACTCTCCAGCTCTAGTGAATTTATTTATAGTATCTGTTATTAATAATGAGTCTTGTATATTCCAGTTTTTTTGAATTTGATTAGTATACCATCTTTCTGTAAGATTTATTTTAGGACTTAATGTAAAGTGTTTAAAAATCTTCATTGATGTGCTTATTGGTATAGTATGTTTCATTCCATTTCTAAAGCTTCCTAAAGATTTTTTAGTAAAAAGAAGAGAATCAGCAATTGATATGTCATTTTTTATATTGCTCGAGTAGCTAACGCCTATTTTATGAAACCAATGATTCTTTCCTTTTTTGCCAAGTTCTTTAAATGGAAATATACGATTCATATTAAATGATATATCAGGTAAGGATAGATTGACAATCTTAGTCTGGGTATTTTGATTATGTCGAAGATTTGCAGATAAACTAAAAGGAGATCCATTCCATCTTTTTGAAACATTTATGCTAGATTGGAATGTATTGCTTAGATATTCATTTGAGTTAAATGAATTATTTCGGTGATATGTACTACTTCCAGCATTTACATTAGCAGAAAATAAAAATGAAGGATTTAATTTTGGGTCCTGATTATGACTCCATCTAATAAAAAAATCTTTTTTTAAACTATAGTCTGAAAACCCTTTTTCACTATTAATCATATTTCCATAACTAAGGTTCAAATTACCTGAAAATTTATATCTTTTTTTATATCTCATTAAAGATTTTATTGCCCAACTTCCTTTAGTATATATATCTCCTTTAAGAGAAAGATCAATTTTTTCAGATAAAGTAAAATAATACCCACCTTCCTTTAGAAAAAACCCAAGATTCGCAGATTCTCCATAAGATGGAATGATTAATCCTGAACTTTGTTCTTTTCTGTTTGGGAAGAATCCAAATGGAAGAAATAATGGAGTTGGGACGTTAAAAATTCTTAAATATGCCGGGCCAGTAATTATTTTTTCTCCAGGAACAACTTTAATTTTATTAGCTCTTATTGAGAAATGAGGTTTTTCTGCATTGCATGTTGTATAATCTCCTTTTTTAAAATAAAAGATATCATCTTCTGTCTTTTTAACTGTCTTTCCTAAAATATACCCTTCGCCTTCTTTAGTATTGATTTCTTTAATAATACCCTTCTTTGTTTTGAAATTATATCTTATTTCTAATGATTGAAATGATTCATTATTTTCTTTAAATACTGGTTTCTCTATATAGTTGCCAAGAGAATCTATCTTTGGTTTTGCTGTAATTGTATTTGTATTCCAGTCAATTTCAATATATCCTGCATTAATTTGAATATTTTCATATTCAACTTTTGCATCTCCGTATAAATGAATTTTTTTATTTAGAATTTCAATATTTATTGAATCTCTGGCATCTTTAATTATTTTATCTTCTAAGATAGTTTGATTGAAATTATCATTTGTTAAAAGTGTATCTTTTAATAACTCTTGTGAATAGAGGTTGTAATTGTTAATTATCCCTGTTGAAAAGAAAATTATCAGAATTAATTTATGAACTTTCAAGTTAAATCTTAATGTTATATTTGTCTAATTCAAATGATGTAATACTTGTCAAAGCTAATTAATTTATACCATTTAGTAGTGAATAACGTAAAACTGATACTTTTCTTATTATTTTTTTTATTCTTATCTAATAATTCTGCTAACGCTCAATTAAATAAAAATATTTTAAATACAATAGTTATCGACCCTGGTCACGGAGGTAAAGATTCTGGTACAATGGGCACCAAAAGATATAAAAAATATGAAAAACATATCGCATTAGCAGTTTCTCTTAAGTTAGGGGAGTATATTTCTAATGAATTTCCAGATATTAATGTTATCTACACTAGAAAAACAGATATTTTCCTTGAATTAAATCAAAGAACAGAGCTTGCAAATAATTCAAGTGCTGATCTTTTTATTTCTATTCATTGCGATGGTTTTACTAACTCATCACCTTCAGGGGCTAGTGTTTTTGTGATGGGAATGAGTAAGCTTAAAGCTAATATGGATGTTGCAATGAGAGAAAATTCAGCAATTTATATGGAAGATAATTATCAGCAAAAATATGAAGGTTTTGATCCAAAATCGCAAGAAAGTTATATTGTATTTAGTCTCATGCAGAATACTTTTCTTAATCAAAGTTTAAAAATTGCTGAAGAAGTAGAAAAGGAATTTTCAACTAGAGCGAATAGAAAAAGTAGAGGGGTGAAACAAGCTCCCTTTTATGTAATTAGCAGAACTAATATGCCTAGTATCTTAATTGAATGTGGATTTCTAACTAATCCTAAAGAAGAAGACTATTTGCACTCAGAAATTGGACAAGATTATATTGCATCTGCTATTTTTAGAGCATTTAGAACATATAAAAAAAGTGTTGAAATTAAAGATGATATAATTATTGGAAATTCAGAAATGATTGAAGATACTTCTATAAAAACAGAAAAAATTACAGATAAAAATGATATTATTGAAAAAACAAAAGTAAAATTATTGTACAAGGTTCAAATTGGTACATATTTAAAATCAATGTTAAATGATCAAAATTTTATTGATTTGAATGCTGAAGAACATAAGATTAATGGTACTTATAGGTATTATATAAGCTCAGATAATAATAAATATAATGCTGATAATCTTAAAGATAAACTTCGAGAATTAGGTTTTAATGGAGCATTTATTGTAGCATTTTTAGATGGAAAGCAGATTTCTACGAAAGAAGCATTAACTTTGCAAAATAAATTATATATCAATGAGTAGATTATCTAAAGAATTTAAATTAGGATTTGTTTTTTTATTAGCTTTTGTCTTTTTAATATATGGTCTTAAGTATCTAAAGGGTATTAATGTTTTTCAAACCAATAAATCATATTATGCAATATATTCTGATATTGATGGTTTACAGGTTGGAAGTGCCATAATGTTAAATGGATTTAGTATTGGTATGGTTAGTGATATTAATCTGAATACTACAAACCATAAACTTATGGTAACCTTAAATATTAATGAGTTAGATAGTATTCCTAATAATTCAGTTTGTAAAATTGTTAATCAAGATTTAATGGGAACTAAAGGCGTATCACTTATTATGGGTAATTCTTCTACTTTTTCGAAATTGGGAGATACTCTTTTGAGTAGTATTGAAAATAGCCTTCAAGATGAGGTAAATGCTCAGATATTACCTTTAAAAAATAAGGCTGAAGAATTAATTGGCTCAGTAGATTCTCTATTAGTAATTGTAGCTGCTGTATTAAATAAAAAAACTAGGGCTAATTTATCTAATAGTATAAATAGCCTAGATGAAACTTTTGAAATTCTTTCAAAAACAATGTTAAAAGTTGATAGTATAGTTTATCAGAATGACTCTAAAGTAACTAAGATTATATCTAATCTTGAATCTATTACTACAAACCTTAATGAGGGGAATTCAGATATAAAAGCTATTTTATATAATTTATCTTCTATTACCGATTCTTTAGCTAATTCTAATATTATATCATTACTTGAAAATGTAGATAAAATTTCTTCTAATATAAATTCAGGATCTGGAAGTCTTGCTAAATTAATGAATGATGATAATTTATATAACAATTTAGAGAAATCTACATCTGAACTTGCAGACTTAATTGAAGATATAAAAACTAATCCTAAAAGGTATGTTAATTTTTCTTTACTAGGAGGAAGTAAGAAATCATATGATAAAAAGTAAAATAATTAATATTTAATGCACGACTACGATTATCAAAATATTATATTTCTATTAATTTTAGTTGTTGCTCTATATTTTTTTATTTCCAATTTAAGAAAGATTATTTCTAACATTAAATTAGGAAGAGATATAAATAGAAGTGATAATAGGAAACTTAGATTTAAAAACATGTTTAGAGTTGCTATGGGACAATCAAAGATGTTTGACAGACCTATTGCTGCTATTTTACATTTGTTTGTTTATATTGGTTTTATTATAATAAATATTGAAGTAATAGAAATCCTAATTGATGGTGTTTTTGGGACTCATAGGTTTCTTGCTCATATAATAAATTTAAATCTATATAATTTTCTTATTGCTTCATTTGAAATTTTAGCATTCTTAGTTATTTTTTCTTGTATAATTTTTTTAATAAGGAGAAATATTATTAAGATTATGAGGTTTCGTAGCAAGGAGATGACTAAATGGCCTAAAACTGATGCTAATCTTATCTTAATATTTGAAATTCTATTAATGACTGCTTTCTTAATTATGAATACTGCAGATTCCCTATTACAGATTAAAGATCAAGAAAATTATTTCGCAGCAGGTCTATTTCCTATATCTAGTAATCTGGTTTTTCTTTTTGATTCATTTTCTGTTGAATCTCTATTTATTATTGAACGTTTTACATGGTGGTTTCATATTCTTGGTATACTGCTTTTTATGAATTATGTTTTGATTTCAAAGCATCTTCATATCTTTTTTGCTTTTCCAAGTACATATTTTGCAAATATTAATAATCTTGGGAAAATTGATAATTTAGTTTCTGTAACTAATGAAGTTAAATTAATGCTTGATCCTAATACAGATCCTTATTCTTCTCAATCTTTAGATGATTCTACTATTGAGAAACTACCCCAATTATTTGGTGCACGTGATGCCACTGATTTAAATTGGGTTCAGCTATTAAATTCTTATAGTTGTACTGAATGTGGGAGGTGTAGCTCAGTTTGTCCAGCTAATCAAACTGGAAAACTTTTATCTCCAAGAAAAATCATGATGGATACAAGAGATAGAATTGAGGAGATAGGTAAAAATAATGATAATAACGATCAAAAGTTTCTTTTAGGTGATTATATAACTAATGAAGAAATATGGGCCTGTACAACATGTAATGCTTGTACAGATGCATGTCCTATTGATCTTGACCCATTATCAATCATTGTGGATCTAAGAAGATATTTAGTAATGGAAGAATCTTCTGCACCTACAGAATTAAATAATATGTTCTCTAATATTGAGAACAATGGTGCTCCTTGGCAATTTCCTGCTTCAGATAGGTTAAAGTGGTTAGATAATAATTAATATATTTAAATAATATGGACACTTTAAATGTTAAAACTATAACAGATTATATTAATTCAGGAGAAACTCCTGAAATCTTATTTTGGGTTGGATCAGCTGGAAGTTTTGACGAGAGAGCTCAAAAGATTACTAGAGCTTTTGTTAGAATATTAAATAAAGCAAATATTAATTTTGCTGTTCTTGGTGATGAAGAGAGCTCTTCCGGAGATGTAGCTAAAAGAGCTGGTAATGAATTTTTATTTCAAATGCAGGCATTGATGAATATAGAGATCTTAAACTCCTATAAGATTAAAAAAATTGTTACTACATGCCCACACTCATACAATACCCTTAAAAATGAATATAAAGAATTAGGGGGCGATTATTTTGTTCAACATCATACAGAATTTATTGAAGAATTAATTGAGATGGGGAAACTTGATTTGAAAATTAATTTAAGAAATAAAAAAATTACATATCATGACCCTTGTTATTTAGGAAGAGGAAATAATATCTATAATTCACCTAGGAATCTAATTAAAAAGTTGGATTTAGATTTTATAGAGATACCTAGAAATAAACGAAAATCTTTTTGTTGTGGAGCTGGTGGAGCTCAGATGTTTAAAGAATCAGAAAATGGTAAATTTGAAATTAATATTGTTAGAACAAAAGAAGCTTTAGCTACTGAAGCAGATATAATAGCTACTGCTTGTCCATTTTGTAATACAATGATTACTGATGGTGTTAAAAGTATTGATGAAAGAAAAGCAGTCGTTATGGATATTGCTGAAATTATTGCTGAATGTTTGTAGAATTTTCAGATATACCTGATAGTTCTATACTATGGATATATGGATCTTCCAAGAAAATCTCAAAGAATAATCAATTAATAATTGGTGAAAAAATAAAATTATTTTTAGATCAATGGTCTCATCATGGAAAACCGCTTACGTGTTCATTTAGTTTTTTCTTCGATAGATTTATTACTATTTGTTTAAACGAGGAAGATAATCCTACTGGTGGGTGTTCTATGGATGGTTTACAAAGATTAGTTGTTAGTATTGACGATGAGTTTCAATTAGATCTATACAATAGATTAAATGTATTTATCAGTATCGATCATCAAGTTGAATGTATTCATTCTAGTTGTCTAAAATCTAAGGATTATATTAATTATGATACTTTATTTTTTGACTTAAATATTCTTCATAAGAGTGAACTAGAGAATTGGTTAATTCCTATTAAGAATGGTTGGTGCAAACGTTTTTTAGATTGATTGTCTAATCTTTATAAGTTTTAAAAGAAGTCCTTCAAGCTTATTTAAATCTAGCATGTTTTTACTATCTGATCTTGATTCAGGTGGATTATAATGTGTTTCTAGAAAGATGCCATCTACGCCAGTTGCTATACCTGCCTTTGCTATTGTTTCAATCATTTTTGGTTTTCCACCAGTTATTCCAGAACTATTATTTGGTTCTTGTAATGAATGAGTAATATCTAATATAACTGGACATCCATATTCCTGCATTATTGGTATTGACCTGTAATCTACTATTAGATCTTTGTATCCAAACATTGTTCCTCTTTCAGTAATTAAAATGTTTGCATTATCATTGTTTTTAATTTTCTCTACAGCATATTTCATGCTTTCTGCAGAAAGGAATTGACCTTTTTTAATATTTATATGCTTACCAGTCTTTGCAGCAGCTATTAATAAATCAGTTTGTCTACAAAGAAATGCAGGTATTTGTAATATATCTACATATTTTGAGGCTAATTCTGCTTCTAAAGTTGTATGAATATCAGTTAATATGGGTATTTTAAGCTCTTCTCTTAAGTTTTTTAATATTTTTAATGCAACTTCATCACCTATACCGGTAAATGAATCTAATCGAGTTCTATTAGCCTTTTTAAAAGAAGCTTTAAAAATAAAAGGTATTTTTAACTCATCAGTTATTTGTTTAATCTTTTTAGCAATCTTAAATGTTGATTCATTAGATTCAACTACACAAGGTCCGGCAATTAAGAAAAAATTACCGGATTCTATATTTTTTATATGATTAATTTCTGATAACATTATAATATTTTAAAGATATTTATAAATAAACTAATAGACTTTCTGTCATCTTTATTAAGAAAATCTTCTAAATGTTTTGTTCCCAAAATTAATGAAATTTTACTTTCAAATTTTATAGCTAATCCTAAATTAAAATCTTCAGAGTAACCTCCATATGATATTTGTGGTAAAATCTTGCAATATTTATTATTTATTTCTGATGATAAATATAAAAGTGTTTTATAATTAGATTGTTTAAACCCATCAGTAATAATTTTCAATGATTTCTCTCTTTTATAAGTATATGGTTGCCATCTTGAGTTTAATCCAAAAATAAAGTAGTTAAAGTTTGTGTTTCTACTTTCTCCTTTCACTGAGAAGCCAATATTTGTTGCTATATTAGATATATATGATTCCTTCTGGTTATTAATATAATTTTCATTAGTTATAGAATTATTAAAGATAGAATCATTATAATCAAATATGTTATCTACATTTATACCATTATAAGTAAATGTACTGTCAGCAGCCAAACTAATAGAATTTTTATTCCATTTTATAAATCCTAGATCTTCTAAATATAGATTAACTTCATATTCTTTATAATCAAATTGTAAAGCTAGATCAACAGCAAGGCCATTTCCATTATTGTTAAATAAACTAATATTAGAAGTATCTGTAATAAAACCATTAATATTATAATTAATATCTATATATTCTCCATAATTAGCTGTATAAAGACTTCCTTCATATATATTTAAATTAATATTATGATTACCTTTTAGGTATGATACTCCTAATAAAAGAGATTTTTGATTTAAATTCAGTTCGTACTGTAGGTTATATTTTTGATATCTATTTGCTCTTATATGTGTCTGATTAAAAATTACTGTTTGATTTTGATATTCAAAATTACCGTTTAGCATCAACTTAAGTAGGTCTTTACTAAAACTAATGTCAAGTGTATTAACATCACTTATCTTAAAACCTAAGTTATTATTTTTAATCTTTCTTTTAAAATAAAATTCATTCTGAAAAAGAGTATGTATTTTGTTTTCATCTTGACATAAATTAATCCATTTTATTTTTGTTTCTTCATTAATATTTCCACCATATAATAAGGAATTAATAAAATCTAGATTTAAAGCATTTGATTCAAAATTAAATTCACTTGTGATTCCAACTTTATTATTCTGGCCGGAAATTTTTATAGTAAATAATAAGTATATAATTAATATAAAGTATCTCATTATTCTCCAATAGTTAATTTAAGTTTTGCACTTAATATAAACTCTATATTGTAGCTGCTATAGATGCTTACAAAATCATTAATATCTGTACTTGAGAGTTCTGTATAAAAGATAATTTTGTTAATATTATTAAAGTCTATTTTGTCTGATTCTAGAATAGTTATTGAGGGTTCATAGACAATATAGTGATCATTAATTAATCCAGAAGATATATTAGAATTTTTAAATAAGGTATCTAGAATATTATTATTGTAGTCTAAAAGTATTAGCTTAATATTTGCATCTAATGGGTATCCGTTTTTAATATTTAAATAGAGTTTTTCAATTTCATAGCTACTATCTTCATTATAATTAAAATCTGTTGTGTCTCTTAATATTATTTTATTAGCAATAAATGTTAATGGTATTTTCATATCTAATGATACATCAAAAGTGAAGTCAGTAAATAAAAATCCATCTAGTGTTGGGCTTATATTATGATTAAGATATATATCAGCACTTGTATTTATTCGATTTGGAAAAATTTCTAATAGTTCTGATGCCTCTAATGAAATAGTAGTATTAAATGGTTCAATGGGTAACCATCCATTTGATAATGTTGCTGTATTAAGTATATAAGGTGAATTTATTAAATTAAATCCAGTATTCAGATCTATACCGGCTAATCTTGTTTGATTAGTAATAGTATTCTCAGATGATAGATTATTAAAAATTACTTTAGCTTCTGCTCCTACAAAATTATGCAGACTTAATGTTAAGTCTACATTATTAAGATCCAAATCTCCACTAATAATATTTGAAAATGCATTAGTTTCAATATATTCATTTTCAATTTTCAATGAATCATAACCTAAGAATCCAATTGCATATTCAGGAATTACTATAAATTCTGTAAAAAAATATAGACTATCAGATTGATCAATATTAATTAGTTCTCCAGTAGAATCTATATATGTAAAAAATTCAGTGTATATTGTATTTATTGTATCACCACCAATTCTATTTTCTTTACCAGTTAAGTTAAGAATATAATCATCAAAGTTAAATTCATATTTAGTCATTTCTCCATTAATTGTTGGAGGCACTAGATTCTCAGTAGTAAATGGCATTCCATTTTTTGTCAATGAAGGAATATTATAGACTATCCTTCCAGTATCAGGTAATGTGCTAATAATATTTATAGTAACTAAGCCTTTTTTTATGCCAATTTCTTTTATCTGTGCACCATTAAAATTAAATTTACTTTCAGTTAGTGTTTGTGATAACTCTTGATCTGGAAAATATGCTGTAGCTTGAGTAATTCCTATATTTTCAATTTTAATTTTTGTTAATATAGCATCTTCGTAATTAATTGTTACTGGACCATTACTTTCGTTTACATCCATATTGTTAAGAATTGCTATTATATTCTTATCAATTGTCATTCCTGCTATTGAGACACTTTGAGTTTCAATTGTACCAGAACTTACAATTGGAAAATTGAAAGAAGCGATAATATTCTGATTATTTTGATTTATTAAAGTTAAACTAACATTTGATATATCTGTTGGAAAATTATTTGTTATTGTAATAGTGAGATCTCCATCATGTAGTGTCATGGTTTCAAAGTAATCAGAAGCATCAATATAAGTTGTGTCATTACTTATAACATTAGGAAGATCTGGAATATTGTTAATGCTACCATTTGGAAATAATATTGTACCAAATGGAAGTTGAACTATTAATTCACCTATAGTAGCTGTGTCAGTAATTACTATATCTTTAAAATATATTGAATCTAGCTTCTCTGTTTTTTCGCCGATTATTGTATTAATATTGATAATAGAATCAAGATTTATATCAATTATATTTTCATGATATATTAATGAAATTAGGCCTGAGTCATTTTCATCAATATTTATAATACTATCTTTAACAATACTATTTATATTAATCTGTGTATTAGCAATTGGAACAATCAAATTAATATCCCATGTAGGTCTTTCTAATTCGTGTTTACATGAAAATGTTAATGATAGAAGTACTAAGAAATATATTAACTTGAATTGTTTGTGATGTTTAAGCATTAAATATTTTTCTATTAAACAATGCTTTTAATAATTCTTAATTTATGTGTGTGTTCCTTTTTTTCAATATTAAAAATTCCTTCTTGGTCTATCTTGTCAATTCTTACTTTACCAGAAGCATGAATTATATAATTATTTTTCATTATTAGTCCAACATGAATGATTTTACCTTCGTGGTTATCGAAGAATGCGAGATCTCCTTCTTCACTTTCATCAATAAAGCTTAATGTTGTGCCAATTTCAGCTTGTTGATATGCATCCCTTGGAATTTTTATTCCTTGCAATCTGTAAATTAGTTGAGTAAATCCAGAGCAATCAATTCCTAATGGTGTTCTACCTCCCCAAAGATATGGAGCATTTAAAAAAATCATAGCATTATTAATAAGATGTTTTTTTTGACTAAATCCTTGAGTTGTCTTTCCAGAAAACTTAAACATTATATTATTAATTAATGCATGATCACTTTTATATGTTGGAAGTACACTACCAATTACAATAGGCTGATGAGTTTCTCCTTCAATTATATCAAGAATATCAGTTGTGATGGTTGGTATTTCTTTTTCAAGTTTATCATATTCCTCTTTATCGATTCTGTATATTTGATTATTTGATATCCATCCTATATATCTATCATGTGCTATTTCTATCTTACTCCATTTTTTTTGACTTTCTAGAATTTTATAATGTTCTCCAAAAATTAATTGAGTAGTCATTTCAGATTGATCACCTGCATGTTCCCTAATAGGGACAACTGATAATATAGAAATTCCAAAATTCATTTATATTGACTCAATGACTATTGCAGATGCACCGCCACCGCCATTACAAATTCCAGCAACTCCAATCTTACCACTCCTTTGTTTTAAGATATTAATTAGTGTAACAACTATTCTTGATCCAGAAGAGCCAAGAGGATGACCTAAAGATACAGCCCCTCCATTAACATTGACAATGTCTGAATTAATATCTAATAATTTTATATTAGCTAATCCAACCACTGAGAATGCTTCATTAAGTTCAAAAAAATCTACATCCGATTTTTGAATATTTCCTTTACTTAATGCTTTGGGAATTGCTTGAGATGGTGCTGTTGTAAACCATTCTGGTTCTTGAGCTGCATCTGCATAGCTAATTATCTTTGCAATTGGATGTAGATTTAATTCTATGGCTTTGTCTAAACTCATAAGAATTAATGCTGATGCTCCATCATTAATTGTTGAAGCATTTGCAGCTGTAATTGTACCATCTTTTAAAAATACAGGTCTTAGGTTTGGAATCTTATCAAGTTTAACTTTTTTGTATTCTTCATCTTCATTAATAATTAAATTTTCACCTTTTCTTTGTGGTATTTCAACACTAATAATTTCATTTTTAAATCTATCTTCTTCCCATGCTTTAGCAGATTTTTTATAAGAGTTTATAGCAAATAAATCTTGTTCTTCTCTTGAAAAATTCATTTCTTGTGCGCATGTCTCTGCACATATGCCCATATGTGTATTATTATAAACATCTGTTAATCCATCTTTAACCAGACCATCTGTTAGTTTCATATCCCCTAATTTCTGTCCAATTCGTGATTTTTGTAAGTAGTGTGGAACAAGAGACATATTTTCCATTCCCCCAACTACTACAACATCATTATCACCAGTTTGAATAGATTGTGCTCCTAGCATAATTGATTTCATGCCTGAAGAACAAACTTTATTAATTGTTGTACATGGAATTTTATTAGATAATCCAGCTTCTATAGATGCTTGTCTAGCTGGTGCCTGACCTAAATTAGCTTGTAAGACATTCCCCATAAAAACTTCGTCTATTATATCTTTATTAATACCAGCTTTTTCTATAGCTCCTTTGATCGCATATCCTCCTAATTTAGTTGCACTAACAGAAGAAAAGAAACCACTAAAGCTTCCAATTGGTGTTCTTACTGCAGAAACAATTACTACTTCTTTCATTATAATTTATTGTTTGATTAATTATTTTGCTAATTTATGTAAATTATAATTATTTAAATTAATTATAATAATATTGATATATTTAAGATATCACTAAAAATTTGACTTAGAAAGTTATAGTTTTCTTAGCTTTTTAATCTTGGATCTAGTGCATCTCTAGATGCTTCAGCTATCATATTATAAATTGTAATTGTCAAAAATATAGCTATACCAGGGTAGATGATTAACCACCATGCTTCAAGATTTTGTCTTCCTAGATTTAATAATGACCCCCATGTTACAACATCATCAGGAACACCAATACCTAAAAATGACAATCCACTTTCAATTAATATTGCAGATGCTATACCAAAAGCAATACTTACAAATACTGGAGCTAGAGCATTTGGTAATGCATGTTTAAATATTGTTCTAATACTTGAGAAACCAAGAGATTCAGCAGCTTGCACAAATTCTAGTGATCTTATTCTTAGTAATTCAGCTCTAGTAAATCTGGCTATTCCAGTCCATCCAGTTACTCCAATAATTATCATCACTATCCATATACTTCTCTCTACAACTGCTGTAATTGTAATAATTAAAATTAGTCTAGGTATAGAATTAAGAAGTTCAATTCCTCTTGATACAAATGTATCAATAGGGACATATGTTTCTTCTTGTAATTTATTAATTTTAATTAATCTACTTAGTTGTCTAAAAATTATTACGGATAAAATAATAACTATAGTACTAATTAAGAGTTCATATACACCACTCATAATACTATTTGAGAATCCATCTGATATTGCATACTTTCTTTGTCCAAATCCATAAAAGAATCCAAAGAATAGACCAATAAGGGTAAAATAATATTTTATTCTAGGCATCTTTAATTTATTATCTCCAAAGAATCCAGCTAGAGCTCCTAGAAATATTCCAATAAAACTTGCTATTCCCATTGATACTAGTCCAACCATAAGTGAAATTCTTGTTCCATGTATTAAACCTGAAGCTAAATCTCTCCCAATTCCATCTGTTCCTAAATGATGTCTGAATTTATCTGGAGCATCTATAATTTCACCTTCTATATTCTTGAATCTTTGTTTACCACTTGGTGATACATAATCTCTATTATATCTATCCATCCCTCCTGGAGAGTATGGAATTGGTGCCCATATTACTTTTTTAAAATCTAATGTTCTCCAATCAGTAATGTCATATTGTAAAACATCTTCTAATTTACCATCTTCATTAAAAATAGAATCCGTTCTGCTTGCATCTGCAAAGGCTGGATATAGTGTTTGACCTTTATATTCTGCGTAGAGTGGTCTTTCATTTGCAATATATGGAGCAAATACAGCAATTAGAATTAATAGAAGAAGTAAATAGAGACAAATAAGTGCAATTTTATCCTTCTTGAATTGATTCCAAGCATATTTTTTAAATGAGAAATGTTCTAAGTTTTTTTGTTTGCTCATAATATCCTATTTATATGAAATTCTTGGATCAACTACTGCATATAAAAGATCAGCCACTAAATAACCAACCATTGTTAAAAAACCTGATAATGTAAAGACAGTGATAATCATAGGGTAGTCATAGTTTAGAATAGAATTATATACTTCAAGCCCCATTCCTGGAATAGAAAAAATTACTTCAATAATAATTGATCCCCCAATTGCCATTGGGAAAATAGCTGCAAAAACAGTAATTACAGGTAGTAGTGAGTTTCTTAATGCATGTTTAAGTATTACTTTTGCTTCACCTAAACCTTTTGCTCTTGCAGTACGAATATAGTCTTGATTAACAATATCAATCATTCCAACTCTCATAATCCTACTTAAAAATGCAAAAGATGAATAAGTATATGTTATAATAGGAAGAATTAAAAATGGCATTCTATGTTTTATTTTTGTCCAGAATGACCAATCAGAATCAAATATTGTTGGATCTTGTATTCCTGATACTGGAAACCATGCAAAATTATCAGGATTAGCAAATTGAAGTAGTAATAATGTTCCAACAAAGAAAGATGGCATTGAATATAAGATAAAGAGAATTAAAGAAAAACCTTTATCTATTGCTGAGTCTTTTTTATAAGCAGAATAGATCCCAATTGGGATACTAATTAGATATGCAATAAAAATAGATATAAGTGACAAAGAGAAAGAGATGCCTATTTTTGCCCATATTTTTGTAGATATTGGTTGGCCATCAATATATGAGATTCCTAAATCTCCTCTTATTAAACCATGTCTATCGTTTCCATTTCCAAATAACCAAAGATGATATTGGTTTTTACTACCGTACCAATTTATAGCAGGAACATATGTTTTCCATCTCTTTAGATCTAAAATATTTACCCATCTCTCCAAAGGTTGATGATCATTAGGATTAAAACCATCATCATGAATTAAAAGATCAAGTTTTTTAACATTATTAAAAGTACTCTTTAGAGGATTTAAAAAAGAATATTCTAAAATTTTATTATCAATTTTATTTAATTTTAAATTAATTAATTCACCCTCAGATGTTTCAAGTAAACTATTAATATCAAATCCAACTTGATTAACAACTTCATTTACAGTATTTAATGAAATATTTTGGTTTTGATTATGTATCTCTTTTGAATTTAATCTTTCCTGTATGTTTTGTAGGTTTAATAGTTCTTTATAGTAATCTGAGACAGATTGCCAATTTCCACATTGATGAGTTAGATGTTCTAATGTTGCCTTATGATATTTATCTTGAATCCTATAAAGAGTATCACTACTAGATAAGTCAGTGATACTTAAATAAAATATAGGTAAATCTAAGCCTAGTTTTTTTCGCAACTCTTGTTTAATTCTTTTTGATGACCCAGATTGCTCTTGTGCAGAACCTTCACTTTCAGAAGACTTTGCTAATCTTTCTACAGGATCTCCAGGAGCATTTATACTGATAACAAATGATAATAGTGATATAGCTATTAGCATTGGGATAAATGTTAAGATTCTTTTTATTGTATACTTAAGCATTATTTTTTTTCATATTTATAATTCTTCAATTGTACTGTTAGAAGCAAAATTTGAATTTAATTTTAAATTATTAATCATAACGCCAGGAAATTCAAAAAACATTTCTCTGTTATCAAATCTTTTATGTATAGCAAATTTCCTTTTTGAACAATACAAAAATACATAAGGTTGATCTTCATAAATTTTTGCTTGAAGTTTTAAAAGTGCATTTCTATGAATGTTATAATCTAGTGTAGTATTTGCCTCTTCAATTAAGGCATCACTATACGCATCTCCAAATCCACAAAAATTAGATCCTTTATTTACCCATGAAGACGTATGCCATAATTGCATAGGATTAGAATAGGCCGCACTATTTCCCCAACCAGCAAGCATTGCATCAAATTTATGATCACCAGCATTTTTATAAAATAACGAAAAATCCATAGGAGTAGGATCGGCAACGATTCCAGCTTTATACATGCTTTCTTTCATCATTAGAACAACCTCTTTTGATGCAGGTGAGCTCATATAGCTAAATTTAAATTTAAAAGGAGTTCTAACGCCGTTAATCATTTTATCTCTAATATTATCCCCATCAGTATCAATCCAACCTGCTTCAGTCAATAATTTCTTTGCTTTCTCAATATTAAGTGGTATTAACTCAAGGGTATCATTATATGTTTTCTTTAAAGGAGAAATATTAGCAGTTTGTCTTGTTGCTTTCCCATGCATCATGACTTCAATTATTTCATCTATTGGAACCATATAAGCAACTGCTCTTCTTACTCTTTGGTCAACAAAGAATGGCTTAAATTTAATGCCATCAGGTTTCATATTTAATCCAATATAAGATATACCATATCTGTTTAAGAAATCTGAATCATAATTATTGTTAAAATATTCTCTTTCTTGAAGTTTCATCAGTTTTACAGTACCAATATTAGTTGTTACGTCTATTTCTTGATTTTTTAAAGCTAAGTATGAGGAAGCATCTTCTTTAATAACTTTAAATATTATTTTCTCTGGGTATGCTTTATTATAAACTGATGAGTCATTTTCTCCCCACCAATTCTTTTTTCTTGAAAGGGTTATGTATTGACTAGGTTCCCATTGACTAACAATATATGGTCCTAATCCTTTAAGGTTTTCTGGTTTAAATCCATTATCAGCATTATTAAATTTATTAAACCAATTTGCAATTTCTTTAGTTTCTTCAAATTTTCTTGAAAGTAGTTGATCAAATGTAATATTATCTAAAATTCCTTTAGGATCCCAGTAGCTCTTTTGTTGAATATATATTCCTCCTAAAATTGTTTTTGCAGTCCAATTAACATCTAATGCTCTCATGGTAAATTTTAGAGGATTTGAAGGATCAATGTTAACAGATTCAATAACAGAATTATAGATGGGTCTAATTTGTGAATTATTTGTTAAGTGACAAAGCATTATTTTAGTAGAAAACTCAATATCTTTTGCTGTTAGAAGGGTTCCATCATCCCATGTAATATTATCTTTTAATTCAAAGTAAAACGTTTTATTATCGTCTGAAGATGTAGGGATTTCTTTTATTAAATCCGGAAAATATTCAAGAGACTCTAGATCTAATCCTAATAATGTTTTTTGAGTATAAGAAAAAATATAAGACCTCATAACAGAATTATTATTATAAGGATGTAATCCATCAGGTTGAGATAATATATGAGCAACGACAGTATTTTGTGATAAATCTCTTTTCTTTACGCATGATGAGATTATTAGAGCACAAAAAAGATATAATAATAGGTTTTTTTTCATATTTGAAGAAATAACATGCAAATATAACATTCCAATAAAAATATTCTGAATTTATTACCTAAAAATTGCTTATCAATAAATTTGGTTTAAAAATACTTTAGTATACATTTGCAATCCAATTTTTTGTTCTTTAAATTTTTAACTTTAATAAGTAATGGAGAGGTGCCAGAGTGGTCGATCGGGGCTCCCTGCTAAG
>TARA_B110000881_G_scaffold35609_1_pt1 | contig 35906 bp, 27 predicted proteins | sample TARA_B110000881 | Tara Oceans TARA_B110000881 (sample SAMEA4398150) | marine metagenome | biome: Polar Biome; feature: [MES] marine water layer (ENVO:01000295) within the mesopelagic zone...; material: water (ENVO:00002006), including particulate matter (ENVO:01000060) such as......
CTCCCTAGTAGTAATATTATTGATATAAAAATTGAAATAGATATGCCTATTTCATTTGATCCAACTTTTAATTTATATTCAGGAGGAGCCCAAGAATCTATCGTTAAATCCTCTGATCTTAAATCGTTATCAATATGATTACCTTTTACTTCGACAGCTGTACCAGTTAATTGTGCAGTACATCTTAATGTCTCTGATGTAGACCACCATGGTATAGATTTAGCACTTATTTGCCAAGTTGAATTAAATGATTGTTGAGATGCAAGGACTGGTACTACTTGTGTTCCTGAGTTAAAGGAATCTAAATATTTACCATTACAAGATACTTGAACTTCGGCACCAAGTGGCATAATTGCATCGCCAGCATTCATAACTTGGACTATCAAGGTTGTAGTAGTTCCCTCAATAATTGCCCCATTGGTAAAAAATATATCTTTTATCTTTGGATCAGAGGTAGTAGTAGTTACTATGTCTACAGTAAAATCTGTCCAATAATCTTCATTATTGGGTTCGTTTGAATTCTTTAGTCTGAATGTTATTGACCACCCATCCCCAGGTGCTAATTCTTCGGTCGGAGGAATTATGAATACTAAATCAAATTTGGATCCTGTATCATAAGGTTTTACTAATTCAGAATCTACACTAAAACCTACTGTTGAAAGAAGAATTGTATCTTCAACATAAAAATTCCAAGTTGAATCTGGATACGCTGAACCATCAATATGTCGTTGAATTTCCAAGGCTGTTAAACTATAATTTACAGGTGCTTCATCTGTTGATCCCAAATAAGGAACATGCATCCAAGGTATTCTATAAATCCGACATCTTTCAGTAATGGATGTATCAACTGTATTTGCGCAGGGAAGTAGTCCCTCGCCTTCTCCAGATGAGCCGGGATCAACAATAACATCAGTATCTGTCTGGATTCTGACGATTTTAACTTCTGTACTGTAAGCTTGTGTTTCTTCAGAATCATCTGAAGAGGAAAAAATAATATCAAAAAATCCTGATTCCCCAACATAATGGTCTGATGCAATTGGCGTTATTTCCATAAATATAGAGTATGTTTCTGCAATTGGAATAATGAATGAAGTAGATGGTAGATTAGGGAACGATACTTGCCATCTTGAGGGATTGGACACTGCAAGATTATAGTTCACATTTACTGAAGCTGGTGCATTACCTGAATTTTCAACTGTATATTCAAAAGATCTGGTTTGTCCTGGAATAAGCATCATATTTTCAAAAGATGCAACTATATCTAATTCAAAATATGGTTCTATAGTAACTACAAGAGTTGTAGATCCAAGTATTAGATAATCACCATTAAATTGAGTGAAATCATATGAAAATATTTGAATTGGGATAGTATAAGTTGCTCCTGCTTCTAACATTACGTTTGGACCAATATTCGGTAAACTAATATTCATAGTTATATCAATGCTATTATCTGAGCCGGGAGATATTGTTAGATTTTCCAATGTATCGAATGCCCATATACCCGATGTAGAGGTTTCTGGTAAAATAGGATTAAATGAGACGTTTGTTTCTAATAAGTTTCCTAAATTAATTAAACTGAAAGATGTTTGAATTTCTGTACCTGGCTGAGCAAAGAATGTAGTACTTCCTTGGAGAGTAAGCGCATGATCAGGATTAACAGTTACCGACATTGTTTTTCTATCTAATTCAGAATTATTATTTATTAATATCAAATCAAATGATCTAGATTCGTCGGCTCTTGCATCATTGGATGTTTTAGAATATACTCTAATTATTGCAGTATTTCCTGAGTTTACAATCATACTTTTTTCAGTTTCAATTTCTGTGTCAACTTCAGAGAAAGAAACCTGTAGATAATTATCATCTGAATTTTCAAGTTTTAAATCAAAAGTTTGGTTTGAATTTCCTGTATTATTTAATTCAAACATTATAGTTGATGTACCTAATCTATCCAATACTGCTACTGAAGATCCAGAGTTTAACTCAGCATCTATAAATTCATCTAATTTGAAATCTGCTGTAGCATAAGCTAAATAATTTTCAGGATTATCGATTGAAGTCACATATATCCAGATTGTATGAATTTTATCTGCACGTGCGGTTGCTGGCGGCACGGCAGTAACAGTGAAATCTTTGGAAAAGGTAGAAGAGGGGCTTTGAAACGAGTCTAATCTTGATTTAATAGTTCCAGGATTAGTGACCGTTATAGTCCATCCCGGCTCACCAATATAACTTACATTAAATGTGTTAGGAGAATTTCCCATATTAGTCAAAGTCATTTCGGCTGTAATAGACGTTCCAGGAGATCCTGTTCCTCTAGATTTTAATGCTAACTCTGCATCTTCTAACTCCATTATATCAAACTTAAATGTAGTTTCGTTGACAGAAGTTAATGGTGTATTTCCATTAAAATCTGAAACAGAAAACGTTGTTGAAGCATTGATATCAATTTTATATTCACCTGCTGCAGGATATGGGAAGTTTGTATTAAATGTGGATGAAATTGCTATTTGACCATACCCTGTTTCTCCGATATTTAATTCTAGTTGTTGAGGCGTGATACCAACATTCCACCTCATGTACTCAAATGGAGTAGCCCCCGTCACAGTAGGAGTAAAAGTTTCAATATAGTCTAAACTTACAACTGCACTTCCTTGGCCTGTAGCATCGAGGTTATGTTTAGCCTGAATTTGGAAATCCACAATTCTGATTACTGAGGCCCCTAATACTTCTTCTTCGAGAACATCTTCGATGCAAAACCATTCAGTTTGTCCTTCATCATAGCAGCGCTCTGCATCTTCTATCTCAAAATCAATTATTACAATTGGTAAAACTGTAATATAGGTTGTTGCTATTATACTTATACCTCCAGATAGAGGTGTGGCTTGGACTCTGAGATGCAATAGTATGTCTGCATCTATTTTCCATGAAGATAGGATTGGCATTTCTAATTCTGGAAGAGTTATTGTAACAGGAATGGTTATGTTTTCGCCTGGAAGTAATAAATTAGTTAATTCAACGGGAGCATCGATTGACCAATACGGAGTTGCTTCCAACATACCTACATTGATATCATATTGAGATGGTGCTGTACCGGTATTATTTAGTACATAATCAATTGTAACACTATTAGCAATTCCTGGTGCAATGTCAACATAATTATCACCTTTAGCATTGCCACTAGATTGTATCATAGTGCCCTCATATAATTCTCCAGCCATCACAACGGCGCTACTTGTCAAATCATATTGATTTCCGATACTGTGAACGATAATAGTTATTCTATCAGATTCTGATATAGCAGCATTCGCCGGGACAGATACTGAAATTTGTATGATGCTAGCAGCCCCTGATGCCAATACTAAAGGATCAGATACAGAATATATTTCTGGAGCGGCATTAGCCCAACCAGATAAGTTGGATTGAGTTACAGTAAAAGAATCAGTTTGATTTCCGGAATTTTGTAATAAAAAGGTAAGTGAAGTATTCTGACCTGGATCAATATTTCTATTAATTGGCGTAGATAGTATTGCCCTTAGTGAGGTAAACTCAACTTGTACTGAAGATATTGTTATCGTATCTGTATTCCCATTTGCACCCACTACTTCAACAATTCCTGATAATATATATTCGCCTTCAAGAGCCGTTCCATCAAACGTGATATCAATATCTGTTATTGGCGCAGGATTGGATAAACTACCGACTGGAGGTTGTACTGTTGTTGAGGATATAGGAACAGGATCTCCGCCAAGTGTAGATGTCAGAGATAAAAGTGCTGTGACGTCTACAGGCAATGTACCTGTATTGGCGACTGAAATAGTTCCTGACCAAGTGGCCCTTACTAGAGGATTTTCACCAGTAGGAAGCGTGGTTGTCAAAATTGAAGCATCTTCTATATCGTAAATATTTATATTGGATAGTATGTAATTATCGTTCGATGCATCAGAGTCAGATTCATCAGAATTGATTACCCAAGATGCTATTAGAGATATGCCAGATGTATACTCGCTTGAATCCCAATATAATAAATGATTTTCTTGCTGCCCTGCTAGAATATTGATGCTGCGATCGTCAACTTCTGTCACACTTGAGCCATCATTAACTGAAAGATACAGTGTTCCATTCGCATCCGAACCTCCATAATTGAATATTGATATTCTCACTATGTGCACCATAGGAGAGACTATTGGTATTCCTGAAATCATAACTGAGGGCGTAGTAATGTCTAGACCTGATACTGATACATCTGCATCAGATGCACCAGATAAAAGTTTATTTTCATTATTTAATTTTATTTCTGGAGAATATGGTAAAGTTGAAAATACCATTATTGCAATCAATAAAATTGCAATTCTTTTCATTTATTTCACTCCAAGTAAACTTCTAAAATATATTAGTATCAACTGGCTAAACGCAATCCGCCCGTATATGTAGGAGCATCGGCTGGGATATGAAACACTCGGTGATAAAATCTATTTGAGACATCTAATGCGGTTAATTTAACCGATGTTATGAAAAGATGTCGCACAAGTTCACACATATGGACCTAGCCGCGCTTGTAATCCTTGCGGCAATTTCAGGACTGTGTTTTCAAGGATTATATAGGCTAGTATTTGGTTCAAGTAGGAGAGTAATTTTACCGCCTACAGAAGCTAATCTCCCTGAATACGAAACGGAAACATTGAGGGTTCGCAGAGAAAGAAGTAGTGGAAGAAGAGCCGATAGATCAAATGTTTCGATTCCTTCACAGGGCTTGGGTGAAGGAAATGAGATTTTAGGTAAAGGTATAAACGAAGCCGTTGTAAATGATGCGGGTGTATCTGCGTTCAATGATAGATTGAAAAGAGAAGGTGCAAAAAGAGGAGCGGTCCAGGTCAGTTTGTTATGGAATAACTGGAATGATTTGGATTTACACCTAATAACCCCATCTGGTGAACATATATTCCATGATAACAGAAAATCTGCATGTGGAGGAGAGTTAGATTTAGATATGAATTTTAAACCAACTTCAAAAACACCTGTAGAGAACATAGTTTGGACTAAAACTCCACCTCCAGGAACTTACAGAGTTGGAGTAAGGCATTATAAAGTTCAACACAAGAATATGATATTAGCAAAAATACCTCTTATATCAAAGTTTATTTTGAAGAATGAAACTGAATTTAAAGTTAGCGTCACGGTTGGAGACAGTCAGCGAGTTTACGAAGGAATTATTGAACATCATAAAGTAGGTAGCGAGTTGTTGTTTGTTGCCAAATTTGCTATAGCGGAAACTAAAGCTGGTGATTTAAAACCAAAAGAAATTATATTAAAACCCACAAACGATGAAGTAAGTAAGGACATAGTTAGTAATAAATCAGTAAGCGAACATGACTTGTCTGTTAAACTATCATGGGATGGAGTAAATGACTTAGGATTATCAGTTGTTAGTCCAACTGGCAAGAAGATTTCTTTCTTAGATATTGGAAATAATGCTGATGGAGTATTTAATTTTGGAAAAGAGCAGGGTTTGCAATCGATTAGTTGGGATCAAAAGCCTGAAAGTGGAAAATATTCCATATTTGTTAATCAATATGAGATATCTGGAGAAAATAAAATAACAAAATTCAAAACATTTGTTACTAATAGTGGAGAGACTGAAGAATTCGAAGGGTCAATTAGTGAAGATGGAGAAAATATAGAAGTTGGTAGCTTTAACATCTCTTAAAGTAATAATTTTAAAATATTTTAATATTTTATTTTTAATAAAGATAGGACCTTTGCCATCCATTCTAACTTAAGCAATTTCAAATTTTTATTGGTGATGCCTGACCATTTTCCTACTATATCGGTCCTAGTTCCTGCCATGATTATATTGTCATTTGGCACGCCTGCGGATCGGACAAAACAGGCTGCTCTATCGCCATCAGTAAAGCCGCCTATGTTATACATACCATCAATTTTATTTGGAATTTGATGAGTTAAGACAATTTTTGTTTTATCATATGATTTATCTAATATCAAAAGTTTTTTCCATGAATTTTGATTATCACCATGGGCATGTAAAATTATTGGAACACCTCGTACAAATGCTTGCTCAGTACCTTTGCCACCATCCGCATCGCTAACAACACAAACTAACTTTGACCAAGCCAATTTTGATAGTGTATCAGGTAATGTTGAGAAAATTCCAACTGCACCATCGGCTGCAACAAATAGATTATTAGGATTTATCATTTCTTTTATCTCTGAAGTTGATATAGCGGCCCCAATGATTACAATATTACCATTGCTACCTTTTAATTTTGTTATTACCCTTAGTAATGTCTTATTACGCTCGGTTCTTATCCAAGATTTCTTATTAGAATTTTCAACATATTTTAATAAATTATTAGCACTGTCTATATCATCCGAAAGTTCCCAATCAAAAAAATTTCTTACATCGTCTTGTAATGTTAACAATTTTATATTTACAGGATTTAATTCAATATTTAAATCTGATTCCATAGACATTCTTAGAATGTCGGCTTGGTGAGTATTGAAGAACCTAGGGTCGTATAGGCCATTTATGCCAATGCCACTTGAGCCGCCCGAGATAGGCGACGAAATGCTATTGGCTAGATATGGATTTTTACCTCAAAGTACGCACTATGTTAGAGAATTACTATTAAAAAATGATATTACAATTGAACAGCTAATAAATGCTACATGGCTTGAAGACATCAGATCACGTGGTAGAATAAGACTAGTGGAAAGTATACTGCATAAAGGTGGAATAGGCGCCGTAACAAATATTGATTTATCTACTGACATCGGTAAAATGACTGAGGCGTTATCTTTTTTACATGCTATGTTGATTGTATGTGCGTCTTTTGATGAGAGATTACTGGCCCGATGGATAGAAGGAGAATCAAGTAGGGCTGACCAACTCTTAGGAATGGATAAGGAAAATTTTTTGATAGTTGCAAATTCTTATTTATCAGGGATAAGGGAAGAAGAAATTCCTGGCTCTGAAAGTATTTTTTGGATTCCAATGAGTGATTTCATAGAATTATGTCCGAGAATATCTGGAGATTATTGGAGATTAATTAATCGTCCAGTAAAAGATGGTTGGGTATCTATGACTGCTGGAGTTGGAGAAACTAGTAGACAACGTACTGCTAGATTAATAAAAGAACGAATAAGAGAAAACTTAATTCATATATGTAGCCAAAGAATGGAAAAAATGGATGATGAGTTTGCGGCTCAATTTTCAGATTCAGTTGAAAGAATAATTGGCTTATTCTCTGAACAAGTTCATGCTGAAATGCCAATTAGTGCTGCTAAAAGAACTGAGTGGCCTCCTTGTTTTGAGTTAGCCGTTTCAGAATTAAATCAAGGCATAAATGTAAATCATACTGGTAGAGTATTTTTGGCAGCTATGTCTAGATCAATGGGCCATTCTCAAGAAGAAGTTTTATCATTTTTTTCAAATGCACCTGATTTTAATGCTGATACAAGTTCTTATCAAATAAATCAGATATATGAAAGAGAATATACTCCTCATGGGTGTTCGGCCTTGAAGACTGGGGCAAGGTGCCCAGTTCAAAGAGGTGATAATTCACTTTGTGATCAAGATTGGATGAGCCATCCACTAAAATACCTACGTGCAAAGCAACGACAAAGGCATAATGAAGATAACATAGAAACTTAAATAAAACCTATACCCCTATTCATTATCACGAGATGATATGAAGTTTGCAATAACCAAATCAATAGATTTGAAAAATGGTCAAGTTACTTGGTCGATAAATCCTGAGTTGTTGAGGATCTATTCTTACCTATTTTTTTGGATAATAGTTGGTACTGGTTGGTATTTCACAAAACATCATTCAGATGTCAATTTTCATGATAATATACTCATTGATACTTTTGGATCAAATAGTATTTGTATATTATTTGATCATCCTCCTGGGAATTATATTCTTCCATCTCTTTGGGCGTTGAATTATCTTCTTTTGACATCTTATTCCATATCTTGTTGGTTACGAGTTTATCATGAAAAGGCTCTAAAGCATATTGAAAGTAATAGGTACAAATTTTATACTGCATGTACTTTAATAGAAATATTTTCATTTACCGTATTTAGTACAATATTTGCTATTAATCCAGAAGAAAGTGTGTTAATTCATACTTTACCTTTTACATTTTTAATTCTTGGATTATCAATTTTAAGTGCTAAAAATTATATTTATTATCCATTTGTGACCGAATTGAGCAACAAAGAAAAAATTCAGTCAAAGATACTGACTTCAATTCATATTTTCTCAAGTGTTTTTAAGATAATATTTCAAATTCTTGCAGTATTTCAAGTAAGTATTGTTTACTATGAGGGGATTTTGATGCTTAACGAAATATTAAGTGTAATTTGGTTATTTACTGCAGCAATAATTCCGATATATACCTCTTGGAAATTAAAAGATAGGGCAGGAAATTTAGAATTTACAATATCTCCAAAATTAACATCATTTTAATATGAATATTATTATAAAATTCATTATGTAAATAAATAAAATAAATTAAAACTCAAGATTTACTCTAATTGAATTGAGCAAAATAACAAATTCTTCATAGGTAACTTCCATGTATAGCGTGCTAACTCGACGGGGATGCATATGGTAAGAACTCTAGTAATGACTGTCGACAGAGATAATGATCTCGGAGTGAAGTCTGGGATTAGAGGCCCCGTTATTGGTAGAAAAAATGCTCTTAATGCTGTATTAAGATTAGGAATTGCCGATCCAGAAGAATCTGATACCAATGCTATATTTGGCGCTTTACATCATCATGATAAAATGATAGAAAATGCGAAGGGGAATGATGAAGTAGAAATTGCAATATTGACTGGGGATGTCCGTGTTGGCCCCCGTAGCGATAGGGCCATAGCAAGCCAATTGGAAGAAGTCATTCAAGAATTTCAGCCTGATTCAGCAGTTTTAGTCACTGATGGAGCTGACGATGAGGCTTCGCTTCCAATAATAACATCAAGGTTAAGAGTCGATCATATTGAAAAGATAATTGTTAGGCAAAATAGAGGAATAGAAAGTACCTATTATTACATAGTGAAAGCAGTTGAAGATCCAAGATGGCGAGCACGTTTATTAGTTCCATTAGCCATATTTCTAATGATTTTTGGATTAGGCATAATTTTACCTAATGGAGGAATATTGATAGGAGCAATGCCATTAATAATGGGAATATGGGTTATGACAAAGGGATTGGGATTGGAACAGCAACTTGATCGATTATTAAGTGATATGCGAGAAAGTGCGACCGGTGGCATTTGGTCTTCCTTACTATGGGCCCTTGCCATTGTATCAGTACTATTTTCTATTCTCACGGTTTGGCAAGTTTTAACTGGAACTACTGTAGAATTAAATAAATATGTTGAACAAGGTTACAGCAGTATAACTGTATTTGATTTAGATTCGGTAAATCGAGATATGGCAGTATGGGTAATTGCATTCGATCAGGCACTTACTTGGATCGTAGTGTCTATATTTTCATTTGCGCTATCCATAGGTGTTCTCAGATGGAAAGAAGGAACATTTACAGGAAGAAGTATACAATTAATTGGGCTTGGTGCAGTAATATATACAATGACGAAGGCTGTAATTGAAGTTCTTTTAACAGAGTTGTCTGGTGATGATTATAGTTTGGCATTTGGAGAAATATCTGAGACATGGTTTGTCCCAATCATGGCAACTGTACTCTATTATTTATTGAGAACTGTGGTTCAATCATTTGAAGAAGGTGATGAAGTTATTAATGGAAATAGATTTTGGGGCGTCTGATTTAAATATCTAAATTTAATTATAATCTGAATCCAATATTAAGATTCTGATTGTTGAGTTTTTCTTCTTATGTAATCAGAATAATTGCCCGGCCATACAAATAAGCTCCCATCTCCAGTTAATTCCCATATTGTATCACAGACTTTATCTAAGAAATATCTATCATGGCTAACTGTAATTATTCCACCCTCATATCCAATTAATGCACCTTCTAACGCTTCTTTAGCATCAGTATCTAAATGATTAGTGGGTTCATCTAATAATAGTAAATTATTTTCTTCCAATAATAAACATAGAAGTGCTATTCTCGCTCTTTCTCCTCCACTTAATTTTTCCAGTTTTGTTTTAGCCATATCTGAGGTAAATTGAAACTGACCTAGCATGGAGCGTATGTCTGCATATTCCATTCTGGGCTTTAAAAATTGAATCTGTTCAATAGGTGTAAAATCGAAATTTAACAATCTATGATCCTGATGAAAGTATCCTATTTGTACCCCTGGACGTACGTCTATTTCACCAGAATCTAATCTTAATTCTCCATTTATTATTCTTAGCAAAGTAGTTTTACCCGCTCCATTTGGGCCTATTATTCCTATTTTTTGCCCTCTTCTAACTCCTATATCTAGACCTCTAATTATGGGACGTGTGAGGTTATCAAAAGTCAAATGTGCCTTTTTGAAATCTAATACTTCTAAACTACTTTTCTCAGTTGCTTTCATGTTAAACATAAGAGGTTTTCTTAGATTAGGTTTAATTGATTTAAGCCAACTTAATTCTCTTTGTGTACGAGTAATCATGACATGCTTTTGAGAAACTGATTTATCATATTTGTTTGAACTTTTCATAGATTGCATTGCTCCTTTTACTCGTTTCAATTCTTTTTGGGTCTTTTCGATTCTGTCATTCAAGGTTTGTAAAAATAATTCTTTTTGTTTTAGATATGAAGAATAATTTCCCTTAAATCCCTTTGTGTGCGCGTCTTGAACTTCTACAACATTATTACAAACTCTATCTAAGAAATATCTATCGTGACTAACAATGAGTAGTGCCCCATTAAATCTAGTTAGAAAATTTTCTAACCAATCTAGAGTATGTAAATCTAAATGATTTGTTGGTTCATCAAGGAAGAAAACATCAATTTCATTTAATCCCACTAGTTGCCTTGCAAGTGCTACCTTTGCTCGTTCTCCACCTGATAAAAATGAAAGTTTTGTATCTAATTGATGGTGAGATAAGTCTAATGCTTTCAGAATTTCTTGTGCATGCCCTGCTACGTCGCCACCTCCAGAACGTGCCATAAGACTCTGTAATTCTTGATATCTATCCATATCTGGTTGCCAATCACCTTCATAAAAAGAAGGAGTGGCCATTTTTGCTTCTAATTGATTGATTTCATCTTCAATTTCTTGAAATTGCCTACCTCTTCGATTTAGTTCTTCACCCAAAGTAGCATTTTCATTTAAATCTCTTATTTGGGTTAAAAATGCAAGTCTCAATCCTGCTGCAAAAAAGATATCTCCAAGGTCTTGATTCTGGTTACTTATCGTTCGTAGCAAAGTAGTTTTACCTGCACCATTATGGCCCACAATTCCGATTCTATCACCTTCATCGATCCGTAAATTAACTCCTTCCAATACTTTTACGGGACCAAAAGCACGGTGGACCTCCTCGAGCCTTATGAGTTCCCGTACCATGTTTATTCGGGGCGACCTTTCTGATATAATACCAGTACAAATGAAAAGAGGTACGCTTTACGGACTTCATGGAAACTGTGGAGGTGGAGATTGAATGGACTGGTACAAAAAGACATGCAGAGTTACTTATATCTTCTATATCTCCAGATGATCCTGAATCTTTTCTTGCTGAGGTTATTGAGAGTAAGGATAGTGCAAAATTAATAATAAAAGTGTCCTCTAGTAATTTAAAGAGTATTAGATCGACCATTGATGATTTATTAGTTTGTTTATCTGCGGCTGATTTGAGTCTAAGCGTGATTGAAAAAAATAATTCTGATTAAAAATATTTATCAATGAAATACAACTATTCAAGATAGGGGTTCTCTACGGATTGGCATGGGAAGGTTGCCTCATGACCGTTCAAAGCTCCTGTGGAATGGACATATATTAGATGGTTCTCCTACTTCTTTATTCATAGAATCCATGGATGGTTGGATAGATGCAATGTTATTCGATGAACAAGGAGGAGGTAGTGGATCTAAAGGAATTATTAAAGCTAATATTATTGTAAAAGAAGATGGTGTTATTTGTGGCAAACCAATCATAAATAGATTAATTGAACGCCATTTTTCTAAATGTGCAATATCATGGAATATTGATGAAGGTGAAGATGTAAAAAGTGGCCAAATTATTGTCACTATAACTGGTGAATCAATTGAAATACTAAGAATTGAACGAATTATGTTGAATATTTTGGGGAATCTGTCCGGTATTGCAACCAATACAAATAATTGGACAAAAAAATCTTCTAACATAAAATTAGCAGCTACTCGTAAAACAGATTGGGGCCTTTTAGACAAATGGGCAATACATGTTGGAGGGGGATTGACACATAGGCTAAATAGAAATGATGCATTAATGATGAAAGAAAATGATTTCATATCTCTAAAATTCCATAATGAAAGTAATTCTGAAACAATTAAACGAGTCATGAGTAATATTATTATAACTCAAGAAGAGTTTGTTATTGTTGAAGTTCAAAATTTAATCGATGCAATTATTGTTGTGGATGTTTGGAAAAATATATTGAATAAAAGTGATAAGATAGTATTGTTATTAGATAATGTCGGCCCCAAAATTGCAAAGAATATTTCTTTATCATTATCAAGTAAAAATCTCCGAGATTATTGCATATTGGAGGGGTCAGGAAATATTGATATGAATTCTCTTGAAGAGTGGTCTGAAAGTGAGATTGAATTGATTTCATCAAGTGGACTAAATAGAGGAGTTCGTCCTCTGGATTTATCAATGATATTTGAGGAGGATACTAATGTCTAATATATCAAAAAGTCATCCAAGATATAGATCTTTGATTGCTAGGGAAAAGTTAGTTGAAGCATCTAATAATGGTCTTTTGGCCCATTCGGCAATGATCGCTCATGGAAGAGGTGAGGCGTTTGACTATCTATTAGGTGAAGAAACCTCTAAATCTGCTAAATTAGCGATAAAAGAAGTTGCATATAGACTAAATAAATCAAAAAATCCAATCATATCTGTAAATGGGAATACAGTAGTATTAGCAGGAGAAGATTTGATACGTATTGCGGCTGTTTTGGAGTGCCCGATAGAAATAAATCTCTACTATAGAACAGAAGAGAGGATATCAAAATTATTACGACTGTTAAACGAGCAAAAAAATAAAGTTGCTAAAGAGGCTTGTCCAGAAGGATGGATTGGTGATTGGGATAAATCAGTTAATTCCGTTAGACTACTAGGACAAGAAAATGATGGTGTAATCATTGGTTTAGAAGGTCCTAGAGCAATTTGCTCCTCTGAAGGAATTCAACGCTCAAAAACGGTATTAGTTCCACTCGAGGATGGCGATAGGTGTGAAGCGCTTGTTGCACTTGGAAAAGAAGTTTTAGTAATAGATTTAAATCCGTTATCAAGAACTGCGAGGAAAGCGTCTGTGACTATTGTTGATGAAGTTTCAAGGGCTGCTAACTTAATTTTGAATGAAATAATAATTAAGGATTATGAAATCAAAGAATGGGATAATGAATCAACACTAAGAGATGCATTAAAAATTATTTCAAAATCTATGAATAAGATATAAATTAGTATATCATACAGCAATTATTCCCTATGATATGTAGTTCCTTTTATTATTTCAGTAGCACGATACAATTGTTCAATAAAAATTGATGCGGCCATTTCATGTGGAAATGTCATTGGTGAAAGTGAAATTGAGTGATGGATTTTAGATTTAAATTTCTTACTAAATCCATCTGGAGGCCCTAATGCAAAGTTGGTTGTAGTATGATCCATCATTGTTTGAGAAATTAATACTGATAAGTCTTTGCTAGATAATTTTTCTCCATTTTCATCTATTAGTATCAAATTACCCTTAAGATTCAAAAGCATATGCTCATAATCAATAGATTTGTTTTTATCTGAATAATATGATAATGAAATACCTTTACCTTTTAATCGCTTATAATATTCATTAATTATAGTGAAATATGATTTTTCTTTTGGTTTACCATATAAATATACAACTATCCTACCCACGATATAACCAAGAGCAGCTCGGTAATAGTGGTTCGCAAAGCATCAAGAATAAATACATTCAGGATTACATGATATGAGCAGATGGCGGCGTCGGCGAAAGGCAAAACCATTGGCTGAAGAACCTCACATGAGAGGTGCTAGAATGTGGCTACAAGACTTGAGAGAACTTTGTGAAATGTCATTTGATAACCACATAGAAGGGCAGCGCAAAGTTAGGGAAATGCAAATCGAATGGTTGGATGCTCACAAAAAAATTGAAATTAGTGATTTACTATTAGATGGATTAGATAGACGGGCTTTTAGGCTTTTAAGATCAGACGTAAAAGAATGGTTGGAATGGTTAGATAATGAGAAATTTTGGGAGCCTGGTTGGAAGGACGAAGTGGTTGAAGAATGATTTCTTTGAGTATTTGGATTTTATTATACATCATGATTGGGAGCGTAGTACTTTACTACAGTAATTATCAACCATTTCCGGAAATAGGTGGAAAGTATGGATGGTTACTCATATCTTTTGGAGTAGTATTTTGGATTTCAAGTACCGCACCAAGAGAGACTATGGAAGAAATACCGGCACTAATTTCAACATTTCTAGGCGGATTGGGAGTTATTTTTGGCGTAAGGCATATGGTAATTACAAAACATGATGTTATTTTAGCACCATTTAGTGGAGTTTTATTCTGCATAGGTTCTATAGATCTACTTACTAAAAATTGGATATCTACCACATCTACAGAACAGATAATTTCATTCATAATAGCGTCTCTTATAATTACATTAGAAATATATCTTGCGTTTAGAGGATTGGTTGTTGGAGTCCCTGGTATTTCATGGTCAAAGTCCGGGTTAAGACAAATTAATAGAGGATTAATATATGGCGATAATGGAGCAATTGCTCACTTTGAAAAATCATGGGATATGAATGATCCATGGTTAAATGCTATGAGTCACGCGGTTTTAATATTAATATATGATAAAATAGGTAATAAATTAGAAAAAGAGCGTCATTTAATAGAGTTAGAAAAAGGAGGAGGTTGGAATGCAGTTGATAAGTCATGGACTGATGCAATTAAAAAATCCTTAACGGATATATCTCTATAAGAATGCACGAACTATTCAAAATATCATAGCCTTTCCGATGAATAAAATGGTTCGGATTACTAAAGTGCATACTGGAGGAGGAGATACTGGGGAAACATCCTTAGTAGATGGAAAAAGGGTTGGTAAAGGAGATTCGCGTGTAGAATTATACGGCACTATTGATGAATTAAATTCACAAATAGGGGTCGTGAGGATGGAGATAAAAAGATATGATGCCCCTAAAGAAGTTAAAATAAATACTGATATCTCATTGGGACGAGTTCAACAAGAGTTATTTGATATTGGTGGCGAGTGTGCATGTACACCCGGAAAATTGCCAAAAATGATGGTATTAATTGGGATGGCAGAAGGTGAAAAGTTAGTTGATGAGATGAATAGTTGGTTGGAGGACGTAGATCCGCTTGAGTCATTTATTATGCCAACTGGCTCTGCACCTGTTGCTGCATTACATGTTTCAAGAACTGTGGCAAGAAGAGCTGAAAGGCTTGCATGTCTTATGAGAGAAAAGTCTGGAAAAGATTCGCTTAGATTAGAAATAATCTCTTATCTAAATCGATTATCAGATTGGATGTTTGTAATGGGCCGCTGGATAAGTGCAAAGTGTGGTGATGAGGAAGTTCTTTGGACCCCTCTTGGTAAAAGATCTGATAATAGCTAGATTTATTTTTTGATTTTTTCTCTATAATTACGCGCGGATTGAAGAAGTATTTTTTCTTGACTAAAAGTTAATTGTTTTTCACAATCTTCAAAATTTAGCCATAAATAATTAGTATGTTCATGGGAAAGTTTTACTTCCAACTCATCAGTTTCAGCTAAAAACCAAAATACCTGCTTTGGAATTTCTTTTCCCTTTCTTTTGAATGTGTAATCTGTACGAAAATTCCAATTTTTGTCTATGATTATTTCTTTTATACCGGTTTCTTCTATCAATTCTCTTAATGCAGTTGAATGGTGATCATCATCATCATCTTCGATATGTCCCTTTGGAAAACTCCAGTGACCTTGGGGGTATTGAAGTAAAAGAATGCTATCATAATTGACTAAAACGAATCCACAAGATGTTTCCATGGATGTGGCATGATGGGTTTACATATCGTAATTTTGTATAAAAAATATAAATTATAAGATTATTTTGAACATTTTTAAGTAAAGTACAATGGTATAACTCTTTTAGCATTAAAAATGAATTCACCGGTTCTATCCCTAGATATCAGGAAAATTGTAACTGATAGTGATTTAGATGGAGTTGTGACGGCTGCTATTTTAAAGAGACATTGGAAGGATGCAGAAATTATTTTTGCTCATCCGGGTGAGTTGCGTTCTGGAATTTTAGATGGGTTGATAGATAAATACACGGCAATATGTGATTTACCAATGCATCCCAGATGTGGCCTAAATATTGACCATCATCAGACAAATAAAATAATAGATGATTTACAAACAAATGGTATATTTATTTGGAAAGATTACCCTTCTGCTGCACGTATTGCATATGAAATTATATCTGAAGTCATTGATTTATCTGATTTGGAAGAATTGTTATTTTGGGTTGATAAAATTGATAGTGGGAATATAAAGAAGGAGGAGTTTTTAGAAGGTGGAGATGTATTTTTAATTGGAAAATTGATTGGTAGTAATCAAATTATTAATTTACAAATACTTGAAGCAATTAAAAATCGAGAATCTATTAAAAATATACTTTCTAAGAAGATGATGTGGCCTCACCTCAAGAATATTCAAGATGAAAGGATAATGATTGATAGTTTAATCGATAAAACCTTAGAAGTCAACAATAGATTAGCAATAGTTAGATTTGAAGATTCTGGGATAAGGTCCAATGGTTATCATATAACTGCTAAAGTAGGAGATGATTGTGATGCATGTATAATAATACATGGATATACAAATTCAAAATTTAATAATAATGGAGAATATCCCGTTTCTGCATCATTTTATACTAATTCTTTCTTACATACTACCGGAGGAATATATAATTTGATAAAAATGGCAAAAAAGTTTGATGTTGATGGTGGTGGGCATGAAAATGCTTGTGGATGTAGAATTATGCCCCTAGATGACGGAATATTAGTGAGTAGGGAATTAAATAATTTAGATATAGAAAGAAACATAAAGGCATGGGTTGAAATGTGGAATACAAACTAAATAATTTGTAAAAGATATAAAAAACCTAAAAATGCATGAATTAATATAAGAATTGCCATTATATCTCCAATTCTACCATGTGTATCTCTAGTTTTAGAAAAAGATTGCTTACTTTCTTTCTTTCTTTGGGTAGAATGTCCTGTAAGCCAAAGAATTAACATCAAGAGTAATCCAAGTAATCCCCCTGATGAGTGGAAATTATTTGGCAAAATATATGTGTCAATGGGTAAATCATTAAAAATTGCCCTAGATATTTCACCCATAAATGCCAATACTATAACAAAAAGAGTAGCTAACATGATTTTATTACCGTCAGATATGTGTTTCCTATTTGCCTTAATTAGATCATCACCTTTCAATAATTTTCTCTTTTTACGCCATTTTAGTTGCGTCATAAATATCATAATTAATAATAATGCAGCAAATGGATGAATGAGAATTACGATGATTGGTAGTAATTCCATGATGCTCGAAAGTATGCATATGACTTGAGGTCTCTGTTGCTGAATTGTGTGTATGTAGGGGATGTATTGATGTATGAAGGTTGAGGGCCGTCAATCGGAGGTCTTCAATTGGAGGAATATCTACTTGAATGTCTAGAATCATTATCTCAATCTGGTGATGATAAGATAAGGAGATTAAACAGAGTACAGAAAATCTCTGCTTGGGACCTTATGACTAAGGAATGGCGTGCTTTAGCTGCTCTTGCTGCAAAAAAAGAAGGTTTGCCGACAATAAATATAGATGAGGATAAGAGTTCGGTAACTCAAAATCGTAAAATAAATAAAAAAATAGGGAGGCGCGGCGGTAAAGGACTAAGGAAAGGTTTTGAAGATAATCTGGCATTACCTCAAGATATATTTCTTTCAAATGAGGCTCCTGGTTACAAATTGGCAGTTTTAATTGCTCAACAAAATAAAATGGGAGATCTGTGGAAATCTGATTGGAATGAAAAGATGATTGAAATAAGATCCGAGTGCCAAAAAGGACTTCACCCTGTTTGGAGTAAATTAGCTAAAGAATCTGGACTCTTTGCTGAATTAAGTAGATTTAAAATTAGTGAGAACAGTAAAAAACATATAGATTCAACAAATTGGATTAAATCATCTTATTTTGATCCCGAAGATACGACCTCACTAAGAAACTGGCTAAAGTTGGATTTACCATTTAATGCTAAAACAGAACAATTGAAAGTCATTCAAAAAATAGAGAAAGATTTAGGAAAAAAACCAAGATATGGTGAATGGAATGGATGGATGAGCCCTTCATTGAGGAATCAAAATAATGAAATTGCTTTCATTGAAGGGATTTTACTAGCCTCTTCGAAAAATCCAGATGCAATACAAGTTTTAGAAAACATTACTGACAAAACAATGAAAGAAGTAGTAGAAAAACATATTAGATTACTAAAATTACGTATGGGAAATTTAGAAAATTGGAAAGAGGATTCAAAAATAAATGGAAAGGACTTATTATCGCAAGCAATACGAAATTGTGCTTGGAAAGAGATAAATAATATTGAAGATGATTTATCTATTGAAGACTTAAAGTATGGAATTGAGACTTTGGTTGGATCTGGTACCAAAATACCAAATTCACTAGGTTGGAAATTAGTCTCTGCCCTTCAAGAAAAAGAAAAATTAGATGAGGCTGATGATTTAGCAAAAATATTACAGATTGAAAATAATAATCAACTTAAAATAGCATTAAAACTTAATTCTGCTGATGATTTATCTATAGAAGAATTAATTATTTCATCTTTAAATAATCTAAATGATGAGGGTCTTTTAATTGTGACAAACGATCTTTCTTGTAGTTATGAGATAAAAATTAATGCTGCAGAAAAATTATCTAAGTTGGATTATATAAGACATACAAGTCAAATTTTAGATGTATTTACAGAGGCTGCTGATGTTGAAAATCTTGCAAAGATTATAATTAAAAATCGCTCCTTGATAAAAGTATATCCTGAAAGAGTTTTGTTAATTTGGCACATGATTTCGGCTAAATCTTCAATAGGAATGTTACCTACTTTAGAAGATATGCGAAAAGAAGCTCTTATGTCAATTTCAGACTCTCCAAATGATACTGTACTTTCAACAATATCAAAAGAGCTTATTGCATTACTTGATGGGATTCCTGATGAAATTGGATCAATACAAAAGAAATTAGACAGAGAAGGTATTTTGTCCCTTAATGAAGTTCGAAGGGCTTTATCTCCAGATGGAGATAGTATGGTTAGATCAAAGACAATTAATAGACTTAAAGAATCCATATTAGCTGCAGATATTTCCTATTTAGAAAATGCACTATTTCAATGCCTAGTTGATTCTTTGATATTAAATAGGGCTGCAATAGATATTGAAAGTGGCATGGATGAAAGGATAAATGATGCAAATAAGGTATTATCAACTCTTTCAAATAAAGAAGATGTATCAATGATAAGTATAAAATTCATTACAGAGATGGTCATAGAGCATGGTAAAATATTATCAGAAGGTATAGAACCCCTGGAAAAATGGTATAGAAGATATGATAATAATAGTTTAGAATCTAAATTAATTAAAGCAACAATACAAAGTTCCAGAAATAATGATTTAGAAGCTGCACGAGAATACAGAGATGCAGCTAATAAAGTTCGAGATGATTTTGCAAAATATGCTTTAATAATGAGGAAAGCTTTGATTTCTTATGCCCATGGTGAAGGATGGAGAGAGGCTGTAAAATTAATAGAGTCTGAAACAGCTCTAGCTGCTACAGTGACAAAACGATTTCAACTATATCTTAATGTTTGTAATGATGATTTAGATGATAAAAAAGATGTGGCCCGGAATAGGCTAAGACAATATGCATCAAGCGGCATTCAAGATAGGGAAGATGATTTTAGAGAAAATAAAGAAAGTCAAATTGAAGCTTTGGAAATGCTAATGCGCTATCCTGAGGATTTAGATCCTCCATTACCGAAGTCTCCATTTCAGGGAAGAGTCAAGGCTACCATTAGAGGCTTACAACGTATGGAAAGTAGTAGGCAATCTGAGTTAGATTTGAAATTTGAACAAGAATTATCGCGAGAAAATAAGGATATTTTGGAAATAGTAAATATTGCTAATCAAATGGCAGAAGAAAAGCCAATAAGAGGTTTAAGAAAACTTGAAAGAGCAGTTGGATCAAATAAATTCACAGATATCCAGCTAATTAGATTGAGTAGAGCGTCAGAAGCAATGTTTGGAGGGCATAGTTCTATTATTCCAATTAGAGATAGGAAATCGCTTCGTAATCTTTCACTGAAACCAGTCGTAATAGTCGATACAAATATATTAATTGATGCATTGAAAGACGATTTGGTAAGAGAAATTACAGGAGATAGTTTTGGAAGTCTGAATTGGACAGTAGAACGATCATTTCATTGGATGCTTAGACGACGGAAAAAAGAAGGTTTGATGTTGATGAATATCCCTCCAGTAGTGATGTCTGAATTCCTAAATCGTACAAAAAGTCCTGAAGATGTATTAAATTTATTTTCGAATAAAATTTATATTGATCCTGATATTTGGAGTAAGAGCATTACACAAGAATTACTTATAGACAAGGTAACTAAAATTTGTAGAGAATTTGGTGATTGGGAATATACTTTTGATAAAGAAGAAATGAAAAATATGGAGTTAGAACAATTCTTAATAAGTCATAAAGATATTTTTATTGAAATAACTAATCAAAAAATGAATAGGGAGGATTACGTAGATAGAAGTATTATAGAAGGAGAGGAAATATATCCTGAAAGAGGGGATCTAGAAATTATTCGTTCAGCAGCATTGATTGCAAAATCTTTCAATCCTGAGATAGGAAGTGTAATTATTGCTACCAGAGATAGTGATTTTAAATTAATATCTAGATCTTTAGAAGAAAAGTATGGATTTGGAGTAGTTGGAGATGCACAAGAATTGAACAGGCGAGTTCTTAGATAATTTCTAAATAATTTATTTTTGATTATTTATCCAATTCTCTAATATTTGCCTTCTTTTTAATACGTCAACTCTTGATGTGTGTGGCATATCCGGTACTATATGTATTTCAGCAATATCACTAAAATGTTCCTTTAAAAGATTAAAATGTTCAATTCCTAAAGTCTCATCTTGTTCTGCCTGAATGACAAGAATTGGAACTTTGGGAACTCCCCAAAATGGTATCTGAGCATTGGAATATCCAACATTAAGATCAGGATGAATGCGTTGATATTCTCTTCTGAGTATATGTCTTACCCAAGGATTTGCCATAACGGCCCTGCCAGGTAATTTTTGTTCTATTACAAGTGGGAAAGAGGTAGCTGGAGATTCTAAAATCACACCTTTTAGAGAGTCTCCCCACCAATCTGAACTAAATGAAGAAAGTCTAATTGTCAAAAATCCACCCATAGAATGCCCATATATCCAAAATTTCTCAGGTTTGAATCCTATCATCTTAGGAGTTTGTTCTAATAATAGTTCAATATCTGCTACCACTTTCAAGATAGTCCATTCATATTTTCCTTTTTGTTCACCAAATCCTCTTTGATCTAGGCTTAGCACATTTAGGCCCATTGAATTCATGTGTTGACATCTAGATTCTCCTCTTCCAAGTGTAGAATTATATCCATGAAGATACAAAATAACATCTTTGCTTTTGGTTTCAGATTCTAAAAATTGTGCCTTTAGATTCTCCTTACCCCATCCTTTGAAATTAAATGTTTTCCAACGGTTATCTGTGAGTTTGGTTATAGTTCTAGGAGGAGTAATGAATACTGATGAATATATTCTCCACCTCATAAATAGCCAACCTGAAATTGGTATTGATATTCCTAATAAAAACCAAGTGATACGATAAGTTCGCCAAACTGGAAAAATAATTATGGACATAATTTGTAATATTATCAAGGCGGTCAAAATCTTAGGTTTACTGAGTAAAAGAGGTTTTGGCGTTTTTTCATACACTGCTGCCCTAAACTTAGATACTTCAGATTTTTTATTTTGATTTAAATAATTCAAAAAACTAACCCCTCTATAAACTTAAGGAGAATGGTTACATAAATAACATAGTGATATTGATTACAACATGTATGAATACTAACATTAAGTAATTTTTAGTACACTAAGGGAGGACTAAATAATCAAAATTTGAAATACCGGATAATTAAGCGCGGCCATGGAAGGAGCAACGGACCCATCGGATCTTGAAGATCGCCTTTATTATAAAATTGGGGAATTTGTATATGATAATGCAAAAGTTGTATTAACATTAACTATGCTTCTTTGTGCCGCACTTGCTGGTTTAATGACACTTGAACCTAAATATGTTGAAGGATATGGTGAAGGAGATTTAGAATCTGTTTATGGATGGAATGCAATATCTCTTGGTTTTAGTTCGGATGAAGAAGGCGCTCAGGAATCTTTCTACGTACTTTTCCACCATCCTGATAAACAATCAAATGATTCTGAGGTAAAATCTACAATAAAAGAAACATTATCGATACTTAATGAATCTAATTCTGTAATTCTTCATTATCCGTGGCTTACAAATGATGCGAATCGGTCTGAATTAATTAGTACTGTTGATTCCTCTTGGTCTAGAGTTAAGGTAGATATAGTCTTAGATAGAGAAAATGCAAAAATATTATTAAAAAATACAATAGAACATATTGCTTTGCCTGAGTCTGCCCCTCTTGGGATGGAAAAATGGGTTACAGGAAATTTAGCGATTGACGTAACATTTGACCTCACATTAGAAGAAGAACTAATCCAAGCAGAAATTATTTCGGCACCTTTGACCTTGATCATATTAATATTTGTATTTGGAAGTTTAGTTGCAGCTGGTTTACCTGTACTAACTGGAATTTACACTGTTGTTGCAGCAATTGGAATTGTTACTGGCTTGACATATATATTCGATGATATTACAATTTATGCAAATAATATTGTATCTCTTCTTGGAATAGGCCTTAGTGTTGACTATTCTCTTTTTATTGTAAATCGCTTTAGAGAAGAGTTGGGTCGTGGACATGATAGAAGAACTGCGATTGCAGTAACTAGTGCGACGGCTGGTAGAGCGATATTTTTCTCTGGAATGACAGTAATATCAGGATTGATGGGGATGTTATTCTTTGATAATACTGGTTTACCCTCATTGGGATGGGGTGGAATCTGTGCAACTTTCGTAGCACTAACTTCATCAATTGTACTTTTACCTGCAATATTATCTCTTCTTGGTGAAAGAGTGAATGCGATTAAAATACCATTCTCTAATGTAAATACAGAGTCCGAAAGCGGATTTTGGCCATGGATTGCAAATAATGTTATGGAACGTCCTTTGTCGGTTTTAATACCTTCAATAATAGTTTTAATGCTGGCCGGATCTCCTTTCTTAAACGCAGAATGGGGGATTACAACATGGAAGGCATTAAGTCCGGATGATGAAGCAAGAAATGGAATGGAAATAACTGATGAAAAGTGGCCTGGAGATATTGCTAATACTGTTCAGATAGTTTTTGAAACTAATGATGAAATAAATCCATTTTCAGAGGATAATTTGAGAGGTTTATATGACTTTTCAGTTGATATTCTTGAAATAGAAAATACTCTTTATGTCTATAATTATGCTCATTTTGATGTAAATATGACTATTGATGAAGTAGTTACATTTTGGGACACGTCCAATGATGGAGATTTAAGTACTGAGGATAAATATATTATTGATTTACAGAGAGACTTCCATAGAGGCAGTTCAATTGGGACTAATGGTATTATACTTGCTCAGGTAGGTATAGATGGTGATCAAGCCAGTGAAAAATCAAGAAATGTAGTCAACGAAATTAGAGATTTAGAGTCAAAAGATAGTCAATTTGGAGGAGGAACTGAAGTTTATGTGGCAGGTTTAGCAGCATACAATCAGGATGTACTTGATGCAGTAGTAGAGAATCTCCCAATTGCTATAGCATTTATTCTGATAACCAGTTATATCCTAATTTTCTTACAAGTTAGATCAGTAATTTTACCGTTTAAAGCTCTAATAATGAATATCTTATCGGTAACTGCATCATTTGGAGTATTGGTTTGGGTATTCCAAGAAGGAAATGGTTCGGAATTATTGAATTTTACTCCCCAACCGATAGACCCAACTACTCCAGTAATGATTTTTGCCATACTATTTGGACTAAGTATGGATTATGAAGTATTGATGTTATCTAGAATTCATGAGGAGTGGGAAAGAACTAATGATAATACAAAAGCAGTTGCAATTGGTTTGCAAAAAAGTGGCCGTATAATTACATCTGCTGCTCTTGTGATGATAACAGTATTCGCAGCCTTTGGTCTTTCATCAGTTTCTTTAATGAAGCAATTTGGTTTTATGCTTGCCCTTGGAGTTGCAGTAGATGCAACATTGGTTCGGGCCCTTGTTGTTCCATCTACGATGAGGTTGATGGGGACATTGAATTGGTGGGCACCATCTTGGTTACAACAAAAACCCAGCCATGAAGTAAATGATTCTGAGTTATGATTACATATGTAAAATCATTGCTTCGCCAAATTCACTACATTTCAGTAAAGTTGCATCATCCATTAATCTCTCAAAGTCGTATGTTACGGTCTTGGCCAATATTGCACCTTCCATCCCCTTCACTATCAAATCTGCTGCTTCACTCCATCCCATGTGCCTAAGCATCATTTCTGCTGATAGAATTAAGGATCCGGGATTTACTTTGTCTTGACCTTCATATTTTGGAGCAGTGCCATGAGTAGCCTCAAAAATTGAAATTCCAGAATCATAATTTATATTAGCACCTGGAGCAATCCCAATTCCTCCTACTTGAGCAGCAAGAGCATCAGAAATATAGTCGCCATTTAGATTCATTGTTGTCAATACACTGTATTCCTTTGGTCTTGTTAAAATTTGTTGTAACATAGCGTCTGCAATAACATCTTTTATGATAATTTTAGTACCTGTTATAGGATTAATCATTGAGCACCATGGCCCTCCATCGATCTCGATAGCTCCAAATTCATCTTTTGCTAATTGATACCCCCAGTCCCTAAATCCTCCTTCAGTAAATTTCATAATATTTCCTTTGTGTACTATCGTCACATTTTGTTCATTATTGCTTATTGCATGATTAATTGCCGCTCTTACAATTCTCGTAGTTCCTTCTTTACTAATTGGTTTTATTCCAATCCCGCTTGTATCTGGGAATCTAATTTTTGTAACTCCCATTTCATCATGTAAGAAATTTATTACTTTCTGCACTTCCGGACTACCTGCTTCCCATTCTATTCCAGCATAAACATCTTCACTATTTTCACGAAAAATAATCATATTTACATTCTCTGGCGATTTTACGGGACTAGGAGTTCCATCGTACCACCTAACTGGGCGTACGCAAGCATAAAGGTCGAGTTTTTGGCGAAGCGCTACATTTAGACTTCTTATTCCTCCTCCCACAGGAGTTGTAAGAGGTCCTTTAATTGAAATTAGACCTGTTTGCATGGATGTCAGAGTATCACTAGGGAGCCATTCACCTGTTGCATCAAATGCTTTTTGGCCTGCTAAAACTTCACTCCAATAAATTTTTCTTTCATTTTTATATGCCTTATTAACTGCAGCATCTACAACATTGATCATAACTGGAGTGATGTCTATGCCGATTCCGTCGCCCTCAATATAATGAATAATTGGCGTATTGGGTACAATTAATTCCCCATCATTCATTGTTACTTTAACTCCCTGTGCCATATCCATCATATAGCCCACTTAGCGGTCATTCAAGAAGCCAACCCTCTTGACCTAGTTACTTACAGGTTGTAAATATGAAAGGCATGGTTCGTTGGGTAGAAGGTTTGACAATGGAGGGCATCACATCAAATGGAAAATCTTTTGGAATATATGGTGATGAATATCCTAGTCCAATGGAAATGGTGCTTCATGCTCACGCTGCATGCTCTTTCGTAGATGTAATAAGTGGACTTAAAGATAGAATTAAAAATGTAAAATCTGCACATATAGAAATTGATTCTGAAAGATCAGAGGATTCTCCGCGAGTTTTCACAAAAATTAATATGAAATATATTATTGATGGCCAAGTTCCAAAGGAATTAGTCATGCGTATAATTGAATATAGTCATGAAAAGCTATGTTCTGTTGGAATAATGTTAACAGGTTATGGAGTAAAATTAACGTGGGAATTAGTAATAAATAATTCTGATAAATAACTAGTATTTTAAATTTAGAAATAAATTAAAATCCAGTTAATGGTATTATTTTGGCAGCACTCTTCCTCAAGCATTAAACACCCTCCATTCAGAAGATGAAATCCCGCTATGCGTGAGACCTTAAAAATCGTCTATTAAAAATTAATGAGTTGGTAAATAATGCAGTCTAAAATAAAAAATAATAATTCATCATTAGAAGAGGAAAATGGCATGGTCATTGAAAGACGTTTTACTGCTAGTGGGAATGATCCTTTTGGGTCTTTCAATTGGATTGAGATGGATGTTGAAATAAGAAATCCTGATGGATCCATGGCTGAATCAATATATGGAGTAAAACTTCCTTCTGGATTTTCAGGAGTACCAGGAAAAGTACTAGCGCAGAAATATTTACGTAAAGCCGGTGTACCTTTGTACCTCAGAAAGGTACCTGAAGAGGGAGTACCGGTATGGCTTCAAAGAAGTGAACCTGATCACGAGAAGCTTCAATCCATAGATAAAAATGAAAGATTTGGGGGAGAAATAGATGGAAGAAGCTTGTTTAGACGCTTGGCTGGTACTTGGACATATTGGGGATGGAAGTATGGATACTTTGCTAGAGAAGCTGATGCATTATCATATTTTGATGAAATGTGTTATCTAATTGCCAGTCAAAGGTCTGCTCCAAACAGTCCTCAATGGTTCAATACTGGTCTACATTGGGCGTATGGGATAGAGGGGCCTGCACAAGGGCACCATTACATTGATCCTTCTACAGGAGATTTAGAGCTATCAATAAACGCATATGAACACCCACAACCACACGCCTGCTTTATTCAATCTGTCTCGGATAAATTAGTTGGAGGTACTGGATCAATAATGGGATTATGGAATCGTGAAGCATTGTTATTCAAGTACGGTTCAGGCACGGGCTCAAATTTCTCTAGAATAAGGGGGAAAGATGAGCCTTTATCCGGCGGTGGTAAATCATCGGGTTTGCTATCATTCTTAAAAATTGGAGATAGGGCTGCTGGAGCAATAAAGTCAGGAGGGACTACCCGTAGGGCTGCTAAAATGGTTACATTAGATTTGGATCATCCAGATATTGAAGAATATATTGATTGGAAATCTAGTGAAGAAGAGAAAGTTTCTGCACTTGTGATAGGAAGTAATATCCTTCAAAGACATGCAAATTCAATAATGGATTCTATTTGGAATCATGAAAGTGATAATAGTAGATTTGACCAAGGAGTCAATTCTCTACTAAGAAAATCAATGGTTAAAGCAATAAAAGATAGTGTTCCACAACCTCACATTCAAAGAATCATAGATCTAGCAAAACAAGGTTGGAAAGGAGTTGATTTTGATGTTTTTGATACTGATTGGCAGGGTGAGGCTTACATGACTGTATCGGGACAAAATAGTAACAATTCTGTAAGAGTTCCTAATGAATTTATGGATGCTGTAGAAAATAAAGATAGTTGGAATTTATACTGGAGAACAGAGTTAGATAAAGCTGAAGAAGAGGACAGATTACCTGAGCCTTGCAAAGTGCTCGATGCCAGCGAACTATGGAATAAAGTAGCATATACAGCTTGGGCGTGTGCTGATCCTGGTGTACAGTTTGATACGACAATAAATGAATGGCATACTTGTCCTGAAGGAGGGAAGATAAATGGTTCAAATCCATGTTCTGAATATATGTTTTTAGATGATACGGCTTGTAATCTTGCCAGTATAAACCTCTTAAAATATTATGACATGAATACACAGGTATTCAATATTGAAGATTTTCGTCATAGTGTAAGACTTTGGACTACTACTTTAGAAATTAGTGTTTTGATGGCACAATTTCCTTCTGCGGAAATAGCTAAAAAGTCGTATGATTATCGAACATTGGGACTTGGTTATTGTAATATTGGATCTTTATTGATGCATATGGGAATACCATATGATGATGAAAGAGGGTATGCAATTTGTGGTGCCATGACTGCAATTATGTGCGGAGAATCATATGCAACTAGTGCTGAAATAGCATCAATATTGGGCCCATATCCAGATTATGAAAGAAATAAAGAACATATGCTTAAAGTAATGAGGAATCATAGAAGAGCAGCCTACGGAAATGATGCGGATGAGTATGAAGGCTTATCAGTCATACCAATGAGTATCGACTCTAAGAAATGCCCTAAAGATCTATTAGAAGCAGCTAGAAGTGCTTGGGATTCCGCATTAAGAGAAGGTGAAGAACATGGATATAGAAATGCACAAACTACAGTTATAGCACCTACAGGAACAATAGGTTTGGTAATGGGTGCTGACACTACTGGCGTAGAACCTCAATTTTCTTTAGTACAATACAAAACTCTAGCCGGCGGTGGATCTTTGAGAATTGTAAATGGAGGAGTTTCTAATGCATTAAAGAGGTTAGGATATTCAGAAAAAGAGACTCGTGATATTGAACAATATATTACCGGAAGTAAAACACTTAACAACTGCCCTCATCTTTCTGCCGAAAAATTATTAAATCTGGGATTCGACAACACCACTGTTAAAAGAATTGAAGATAGTTTTGCGGATGTATTTGATATTCGTTCTGCATTCTCTCCAAATATATTAGGAGAATCATTTTGTACTGAAAAATTGGGAATGACACAAGAGGATTATGAAAATCCTTTCTTTGATGTTTTGTCACATATGGGATTCTCATCAAATGAAACTGATACAGCAAATGATTATGTTTTTGGATATAATATGATAGAGGGTGCGCCTGGATTGAAGGATGAACACTTAGCCGTGTTTGATTGTGCAACACCATGTGGAAAATATGGTCAAAGATCTATTGATTGGAAAGCGCATGTTATGATGATGGCGGCAGCTCAGCCATTCATATCAGGTGCCATATCAAAAACAATAAATATGCCATCTGACTCTACTGTAGAGGAGATACGAGATGCATATAATTTGAGTCATGCAACGATGAATAAAGCATGTGCGGTTTATAGAGACTGTTCAAAACTTTCTCAGCCGTTGATGAATCAACTAGTAGACTCAAGCGCAATGGAAGAAGATGTTGAAGAATTGATTGTAACAAAAATGGTTGAAGATGTTGTCAGAGTACTACCAGTTCCTGAAGCATCTGCTAGGCCAATAGCAGAATCAATGGTAGAGTATATCGCAACAAGGCGGCAATTGCCCAACAAAAAGAAGGGCGATAATATCAAAGCAAGAATAGGTGGACATAGTGTGCGCTTAATCACTGGAGAATATCCTGATGGTAAGTTAGGAGAGATTATTCTCGTCACATCAAAAGAAGGTGCTGCTTGGAGAGCAATGTTGAATCAGTTCGCAATTGCAGTTTCTATTGGTTTACAGCATGGAGTGCCATTGGAAGCTTTCGTAAAAGTATTTACTTTCCAAAAATTCGAACCTAGTGGGATGGTTGAAGGAGGAAGTGGAAGAGTAAAGATGACCTCGAGTTTAGTAGACTACATATTTAGGGAATTAGCTATTGAATATGCGGGGAGAGATGATTTAGCACATGTAAGTGTTGAAGAAGCCGATTTTGATCCATACTCAATAAGTAAGCCAGAAATTACAGATCTTGGTATTCTACGAACTCAAGGTGAAAAGAGAGAGTTGCAAATGACTTTAGATTCGATATCAAATTTAGAAGATATTGAAGTTAAAGAACGAAGATTAGCAAGAGAAAGGGGATATACGGGCGATATTTGTGCATCTTGCGGTAGTAGCCAAATGAGAAGAAATGGGACTTGTCTAAAGTGTGATGCTTGCGGTGAAACTACTGGTTGTTCATGAACCAACATAAATCAACTCATATAAATATGAGCCAGTATGTCGTTTAAGCCATGGCTGTGAGTGTTGATGTAGTAATTCCCACCTTTCGGCGCCCTGTAGAGTTGGCTAAATGTTTAGAATCACTGTCAAAACAAACTGTTAGCCCTACTTCAATTGAAGTCATAGATGATTCAGAGACAGACTATGGACCGGGTATTTCAAGAAATATTGGGTGGAAGAGAGGTAGTGCCGATGTTGTAGCCTTCCTTGATGACGATTGTATTGCACCGGAAAACTGGATTGAAACAATACAAGAAATTCTTGAAAATCCTGATGTTGGTGGCATTGAAGGGGCTATGACAACTCAGGATACTCTTGGTAATACTATACCTTACAATCCGCCTAATAGATTTAAGTGGGATAGGTTCAAGACTGCTAATCTAATTATTAGGAGAGAAGCATTAGAAATAGTAAATGGTTTTGATGAGAGGTACTTTCTACATAGGGAAGATACAGATTTGGCATGGAAAGTGATCGATGCAGGGTACTCTATAGTGTGGTCTTCAAAATGTATAATGCATCATCCAGAACCTTTAGGGTCAATGGGCATTTATGCACCATATCCAAGATCGGAACAACTACTTTATCGGTGTAATCCAAAAAAATATGTAGAAAGTGCTGCAGGATTAATATCATTTGAAAGTATACGAAATGGAAGCCTGTGGAAGCTCCAACGAGAATTACGAATTATTCAAACCCCTAATGATGTTAAGAAATTGAATAGGTTTGAATCTTGGAATTTATGGAGTAGAGCGTGGCTAGTTTCAATTTTCTGGATAATTAGGAAAAAAACAATTGGAGAGCCCAAGGATGTATCTAAAAATTTAAGATGAATCATAATTGATTAAGACTTGCTGTGGAACATAGTCTTGTAAGTTTTCAAAAAATTCAATATCTTTACTCAACTTCATCCTTACTCTAGCCTCTATTTCTTTAGAAACAGTAGATTTCGGGTTTGGAACATATTTCCAGCCTAATCTACGAATTGGGTCAATTAAGATTTTTCGGAGTGCCCTACTTGGAAGAAATATTCGCGCTAAGAGAAAAAATATTTTTGGAGGATTGCGTAAAATTTTTCTTAAAGGATTTATTGATAGGATACCACTTACATTTTTTATGGTAAAATCATTAGGCATTTTTTGAGAATCTATATCCAACCATTTAGAGAGAGATTGGAGTACAAAAGCAGGATTTTTAGAAATGTTAGAAAGTGTAATTACCCTCACTCTATCTTCCCCTAATTTATCTATCCATAACTTGACAAAACTAGAATATTGAGGATATGTAAGAAAGGACCATGTGTCGGAATCATTTGTATTTGCTCGCCATGCTTTTTCTTCTATTGCCACTAATAATTCTTCAAGAGATACATCATAATTTATTGTTTTATTCATTTCTCCGTGCCATGAAATAAATAAATCATATGGATCTCTAAGTGTTATGATGACTTTGGCTTTAGGTAATAAATTAGTAACAGAATCTAAAGCTTTAGTAGAGTAAAGATGTTGTGGAGATTTATCTATAATCCAAGATTCCTGTTTATATCTATCCATATTAATCTCATTGGGTAAAATTAATGTGCCTTTTGGCTTAGTTGGACTAAAGGGTAAATCACTAACTCCCCCCAATAAAAAACCACTCTCTGAGGCACTAATTGGTATTTTTTCCCATGGATGATATATTTCAGGATGTTTTCGAAGCCATGTTAACAAAGAAGTAGTTCCACATTTTGGACCTCCAATCAATAATAAATTTGGAACGTCGAGGATTGATTGCATAATATCCTATGACTCCGTATATTATTTTTATATTAAGATATTTGATTAGAATCAGAAGAATATTGGTTGATCTCTGTAATCCAATGAGCTGTTGAATAGCCCGTTAGTTTCTCAAATTTTATTAAATCATTGATTACTATATTTGAACATATTTTATAATAATTTTTATTAACTTTTCTTATTTTTGGTTTACCACTGATTATTGGCATAGAGTAAATATTTAAATCAATAGACTGTAATTTATTTACTATAGGTTTCTTAATAGTTTTTGGAATAATAGAGAAAGCATACCTGAATAACTTACCCAATGCAGTTAACGGTCGACGATCACTTGCACTATTTGCATGTTTTTGTAAATTGATACTATAATCATGAGAATCTAAATTTAAAAAAGTCTCGACTTGAGATAATATTTTATTTGGCTCATTCCTCATATGCTTACTATCGATAATTAAAAAACTATCAATTGAGAAATATTCAAGCCATCTTTCCATACATTGGCCATACAATGAGCTACTCTTTAGACGGTCATCGGACCATGCAATTAAAAAATCAGACCAGTCTACATTATTCTCAATATCAGATTTGGTATCTCTGACCATACTCCAGTGACTAATTGTCCTTGATATAGGTTCCCTTAAACATAATATAAATTTCATATCTGGTATTTTATTGAATATTCTTTTGGGAGAAAGTGGACAAGCAAATGTATGAACAGACGCATCTATACGTAACCCATTTTTTGTAAAGCAATTTTCATAATCAAGCCAGTTTGGTTCCCTTAATATTCTGTCAAAGGTCCCTTTATGAGAGCTTATAATATTGGGTTCTTTTGGATCGGAAATTTGAATTTGTGAATGTTGGGACATAGTATTTGCTAACCAAGTAGTTCCTGCTTTAGGAACTCCTACAATGAAAGCATCAATTGGTTGCATGAATATATGTCTCCTAATATGTACTCCTTATTCTAGCACCTTGAAGTAAGCGAAAACGACCGTCTGTATCAAAAGTATGTTCTCATGTGAACAGACGTGGGCTCTGAGGGAGAGTATCGATTAATTTGGTTTCAGCATTTACATAAATCTGCTGGTACACTAATTGTTAATATGGCTATAAATAATAATGAAGTATTATTTGATTATCATAACAATGGAAATCCTACAAACAGTATCGGAGAAGTATTGCCAATTTGGGAATACAGTAAAAATCAATTATTAGATTTTGTTAATGAATGTGAAATATCTGGTATTACGTTTGTTGCTACTGAGTATGGTGCTCCAAATTTTAAATTACTAGATGAGGATTCTAGAGTAGTGTTAATTACTTGCATCCGAGATCCTAAAAAAAGAATTATTTCCAACTTTAATTATGATTATTATTCTGGATATACGAATGAAAAAACTTTGGAAGATTTTATTAAAATTCCAAGTGTTTATACTTCTGATAATTATTATGTAAGAGTATTTTCTAGAAAAACTAGTCTACCGTTAGAAAAATTAACAAATGAGGACTGTGCATTGGCATTAATTAATATTTTAAAATTTGATTTAATAATTAAGACTGAAAATAATAATTTAGAAGATAAATTATTTAAAAAATTTGGATGGAGTGAGGTTAGTGCAAATAATCATAGTACCTTTGGAAATAAATGGCGTATTATTAATATGATTAAAAAATTAACCTTGATAAAATTAATTAGATATATTAGAAAGAAAAATATGGCATCAGACAATTCAAGTTTAGATAGAATGTTTGCTTTGGATTATGAGTTATTATCAAAAATTAATAAAGATTAGTATCAAAAATTATTTACCTTTTTTAAAAATAGCAATATATCTTTGATTCTCCATATTAATAATTGTACTAGAATTTGCATCATCAATTATTTGATATCCTATAAGATTTAAATCTTTTATTTGGCCTATGAGCCATGACTGCTTTAATGGCCATGGAGGTCCAGATGGATTCGGGACATTATCATTCTCAGGTCTTTTTTTACCAATACAAATTAGATTGCCCTCCTGTCTTACCAGTGGAGATAAGGTCTTAGCAAGTTTATTGCGTATTTTTGAATGGACTGCTTGTAAAATATGTACTTCAACAACTAAATCAAAATTATTTTTCCAAGAATTGGGTAATTCTAATAAATTATATACAAACCAGCGAACATCTGAATTAGGAAATCTCTTTTGGCACCATTTTATACAAGTTTCAGATATATCAAATGCGTAAACATCCATTCCTAATTTGGATAAAGCAATTGCATCATCTCCAAGGCCACAGCCAATAATCAATGCCTTTTTATTTTTAAAATAGTTATCATCTTGGGCATTAATCCAGGATAATAAATTTGGATTCGGAATTAAGTTAGCCCATGGGATGCCTTCAATTTTACCGTTTGCATCTGAATAAATTGTTTCAAACCAAGAAAGTGGGTCTCCATTTATCTGAGCAATTTCTGCGGTTCTTTTGATATCTAGAAAGTTATTGTTATCGGCTGATATTATAATCACCTTATTTTATTTGATTTAATGATTCTTGAATCTTTGAATTTCTTTTCCCAATCCAATTGTAAAATTCTAAAAAAGATTTTTGATCTTCTTCAAAAATGTTTTTACCAATACGTAAAAAGGAAGATGGGTTTGCTGAATGTATTTCCATAATAAAACTCACAAGTTTCGATCTATTTGTAAGATTACTTAAAATCCATAGTTTTGGCATTAAATTACTTTTGTCCATTATATCGAAATTTAAATATTCTCTTATACTAGAGTGAATAAGAACCTGAATGGCTTTTTGATTACCATTATCAATAACTTTTGGTGCCCTTCGTAAAAACTCATTAGTGTCCACTCTAATTATGAAACCTAATGTCGATGTAGCCAATGTTGATATGTTTTCATCAGAATCAAATAGTAATATGTCAAGTAAATATAATGTTAGTTTTGAATCATAAGAGTATAATTTTGAAAGGGAGGTTGACAAACTTTTTCTTATTTCTTTATTATTCATCTCAACTGCAGAAATTAATATCTCTTTTGACTGTTCGTGGTAATCTGGTATTAAATTGACTGTTGCATTGATCAATGCTTCGGATTCTTCTTTTTCTGAAGTTTTAAGATTTAATTTAATTCTCGAAAATAAATTCAAATATGGAGTTAAAATACGATAGGAGGTCAGACTCTCGATCCAGTATGGAAGTAATGAATGTGATGAGTTCGATGAAGAAGATATGTAATCAAGTATGAGATTTACGGCTACTAGTCCTGATTGATGGGGAACATTTTCTTCAAGCACTTCTGCTACAGATGAATCCCAATCCATATGATGTGGGCCAGAAGAGATAGGTTTACTTCGATAGAGTGGAGATTGGGCCATTGCTATAGATACGATAAAGGTAAAACAATATTCTCTACATAATTCAGATGCTTCAAAACACATCCCAATCATAGTAGCAATTGCAAAATACCATCTATCGGTATCTGGTGCTGTATCGTCCAATGCAGTTGAGAGCCAATCCCTTATTTGTAAAATTATAATTCTTTTTGATATTATTTCTAAATTTTTGATTGCCCATTTTTCTCTTTCAGATTCAGGATCAATATGCCTTTTTACATAATTTGGCTCCATACTATCAATTATCTCTGACAGTTTTGCTTTGAATCCAGCTTTGTCTATTGAAAAGAGGCCAGATGTTTGGGACAGTAATGCATCTAAACTTTTAGGAGGTGAACTAGG
>TARA_B110000881_G_scaffold219936_1_pt1 | contig 32671 bp, 37 predicted proteins | sample TARA_B110000881 | Tara Oceans TARA_B110000881 (sample SAMEA4398150) | marine metagenome | biome: Polar Biome; feature: [MES] marine water layer (ENVO:01000295) within the mesopelagic zone...; material: water (ENVO:00002006), including particulate matter (ENVO:01000060) such...
TCGACCATTTTGCCTGCGGAAATCCAAGGCATCATAGCGCGCAATTTGCCACCAACTTGTTCGATTTGGTGCTCATCGTTTGAACGACGTGACGCTTTGATTGTTGGCTGACCAACAGCATTTTCAAGCATGAAGTCACGAACGAACTTGCCGTTTTGAATGTCGTCCAAAACACCTTTCATACGTGCTTTTGTCTCGTCATATGGCAAGATGCGCGGGCCAGAAACGTATTGACCGTACTCAGCTGTGTTAGAGATTGAGTAGTCCATGTTGGCGATGCCGCCTTCATAGATAAGGTCAACGATCAACTTAGTTTCGTGCAGACACTCAAAGTAAGCCATTTCTGGTTCGTAACCAGCTTCAACCAAAGTCTCAAAGCCCATGCGGATCAATTCAACGATACCGCCACATAGTACTGCTTGCTCACCGAATAGGTCAGTTTCGCATTCTTCGCGGAAGTTCGTTTCGATGATTCCTGAGCGGCCGCCACCGATTGCTGAGCAATATGACAAACCGATTTCTAGCGCTTTGCCAGATGCATCGTTGTCTACAGCAACAAGGCAAGGCACGCCGCCGCCTTTTGAGTATTCGCCACGTACAGTGTGACCAGGGCCTTTTGGCGCCATCATAATCACGTCAATGCCAGCTTTTGGCTCGATCAAGCCGAAGTGTACGTTCAGGCCGTGTGCGAATGCGATTGCAGCGCCTTCACGGATATTGTCATGAACGTATTTTATGTATGTTTCAGCCTGAAGTTCGTCGGGCATTGTGAACATGATCAAGTCAGCCCAAGCCGCAGCTTCTGCGATACCCATTGTTTTTAGGCCTTCGCCCTCAGCTTTTGCGATAGAGGCAGAACCTTCGCGCAAAGCAACAACTACGTTTTTCGCGCCAGAGTCGCGCAAGTTCAACGCGTGTGCGTGACCTTGTGAACCGTAGCCCAAAATGGCGACTTTCATTTCTTTGATCAGGTTAACATCGCAATCGCGATCATAATATACACGCATGTTTTCTCTCCTAAGTGTGAAATCTGTGGCGAACATAGCGAACAATTGAGCTAATTTCAGCGTTGCAATTGTGCATTTTTTCCATCAAAATAATATTTATAATTCTCTATTTGGCAGAAATTGATGAAAATCATTCTTGACGATCTTGATCGAAGCATTCTTCGGCAATGGCAGACAGATCCTACGCTGTCACCTACGGAGCTTGCTGAACGCTGTGGTTTGACATTGGCCAAAGTCACGCGTCGTCAGGCGCGGTTGCAAGAGGCCGGGGTAGTCAAAGGTATTGAGGCTGTGATTGATTGGGCCGCGCTGGGGTATGCATTTGAAGTTTCATTGCGTGTGACTTTAGACAAAACGATTGATCGCGCCTTTGATGAGTTCATTGAGGCGGCGCGCGCTGTCCCTGAAGTGATTGAAATTCAGACATTCCTTGGCCGTGTTGACGTCCGCCTTTCAGTAATTGCACGGGATATGGCGCATTATCAACATATCTATAGGTCCAGTATCTTAACGTTGCCGCACATTGCAGACATCGAGGGATTGATGCGGGTAGCCGAGATTAAGTCTAATGAAAGCCTGCCGTTATGATTGAATTTGATGACTTCGATCGTGCCTTGTTGCGTGAATTGCAACGTGATGCTAATCAAAGCGCAGGTGCATTAGGGCGTGAGATTGGGATGTCCCAACCTGCCACGTGGCGCCGTATTCGGCGATTGCAGGAGGCTGGCGCAATCAAAGGGCGGCGTTTACATCTGGATGCTGAGGCGCTGGGGTTCGGCGTGACAGTGTTCTTGGGCGTTAAGTTGGCGACCAAAGGGCGAGTGAGTCTGGACGATTTCGAGAGAGCGGTAAGTGCGATCCCTGAAATCCAAAAAGTCGAACACGTGTTGGGCTTCTACGATTATCGCCTGCGGGTTGTTGCACGGGACTTGTCTGACTTCGAAAGAGTTTTGCGTCGACGTATCATGACCTTACCAGGTGCAGGTGAGGTGGAGGCCAATGTGTTGCTTAGTGAGGAACGTCGGCCCGGACCACTTTGAAGTCATCCGCGCCGAGATAAACTTTTCGTTGATTACGTGTTAAGTTGGAAGTTGCCCTTGGCGCGCATAGCTACGGTGCATAGGATCAAAGTATGAAGTTGCTTTTCCTTACAATGCTAACAATGTTCGCCTTCGCGTCCAATTCAGTCCTAAACCGTATGGCGCTTGATGGTGGGCACATTGATCCTTCAAGCTTTGCTGCTGTTCGGATTGTTGCGGGTGTGATTGCTTTGGTTGTAATTCTAGCAGTCCGTCACGAAAAGTTACCGCTATGGGAAAAGCCGCGCATATTGGGTGCTTTGTCCCTGGCGGCCTATATTATCGGTTTTTCGTTGGCTTACGCCAGTTTAGATGCAGGTTTAGGGGCGCTGATATTGTTTGGCGTCGTGCAAGTGACCTTGTTCATCTATGGAGCGATCCGTGGCACTGCGCCAACAAAACGTGAGCTCGTAGGAGCCAGCATTGCCTTTCTTGGCCTATTGATTGCGCTTTGGCCGAGCGACGATAGTGCAGCAACTTTGGATGGTACCTTTCTAATGGTTGTCGCGGGCCTTGGTTGGGCTGCCTATACATTGGCAGGGCGAGGGGCACAAAACCCACTGGCGTCAACGGCTGCAAATTTCGTGTTGGCTATGCCGCTGCTCTTGCTTTTATTGATAGGTCAAACACTGAGCGTGAGTGTTATAGGTATCGCTTTAGCCATTTTGGCGGGGGCAATTACGTCCGGAATGGGCTATGCCTTGTGGTATTCAATTCTTCCACAAATGGATCCCAGTACAGCGGCTGTTGTCCAGCTGAGTGTGCCCATCATCGCCATCGTTGCAGGCGCTGTTTTGTTAGGTGAAGTTATCAGCTTCCCAGTGATTATCGCTGCGGGATTTGTTGTGGTTGGTATTGGGCTAGCGGTTACGAAACAATCAGTTCAAGTGGATCGTAAATAAGTTTACAATTGGGATCAAAAGCCACACGTCCTAAACTGGACGGTTTGTGCATCGTTTTGGCCAATTCAGCCTCAGTCACCCAAACATGTCTGTTCACGACATTCTCTAGGTCTTTCCAGTCGTCCGCGATGTTTGTTTTTCCATTGAGTGTGCACTGAAAGAATACCTCGACTTGATGGTAGTCTTTTTCTGGCATGTGAAATTCGTTCACAAGGGCTGGTGCGCCAACTATTATGTCTAACCCAGTTTCTTCAAAAACCTCGCGTTTTAAGTTTTCTGGTAAGCTGGTTCCAATATTCACACCACCACCAGGTGTACACATCAGCGGGCTTTTTTGCCCAGCCCATGCGTTGACCAAGAGCAATCTATCTTTGTGAATGATGATCGCGCGAACGGCGACACGCGGCTGCTTTTCTGACATTTCTTAGGTTCCAGTGCGAATGAATGACGCACCACCATTCCATGTGAAGGTATGAAGGTCTATCTGCATCATTATGCAACAAGTATTTGCCATTTTAATAGCATTGAACTGCGCCGGACCTGTGGCAGCCAATTGCGTCGTATTAATCCATGGGTTGGCGCGCACGGAATCCTCTTTTGCGCTGATGGAGACGGCTCTTGAAGCCGTCGGATATTCAGTGGTGCGCCCTGGTTATCCTTCAACCAAAGCAACTATTTCTGACTTGGCAGACGCCACCATTCCTGCGGCCGTTGCATCCTGTCCTGAAGGTCAAATTAACTTTGTGACTCACTCAATGGGAGGGATTTTGGTACGTGATTGGCTGAACCGAAATCGCCCCAAAAACCTTGGCCGTGTTGTTATGTTGGCTCCACCTAACAAGGGCAGCGAAATTGTTGATGCGTTTTCAGGTCTGTTTATCTTCGATCAAATCAATGGACCTGCTGGGCTACAGTTAGGCACAGGCAATGAAAGCCTGCCGCTGTCCTTACCCGCAGTCGACTATCCTGTTGGTGTAATTGCGGGTGATCAATCGCTTAACGTTTATTTTTCTAGGCTTTTGCCCGGTGCCGATGACGGCAAAGTTGCTGTGAGTTCAACTGTTGTTGCTGGCATGAAAGATCATATCATTCTGCCTGTGACTCACACATTTATGATGAACAACCCAAGGGTTATTACTGAGACGATCCTGTTCCTAGAAACGAGTGCTTTTGATCCGTCCATTAGTTGGGCAGATGCATTGCTTGAGCGTTTGGGTTGCGAAGGATTTGACTGCCTAAAGGGCAATCCGAACGTAGAACGCTGAGGGCTGCTGCTTGCGGCGCACTAACCTAAAAACGTTACTCATTATTTGATGCGATTAAAATGACCCATCTTGCGATCGGTTTTCACCTCTGCTTTGCCATATAGATGCAGCGCTGTATTTGGCTCAGCAGCAAGCGTAGGTACGCGGTCCATGTCGCGACCAATTAGATTTTCCATTACAACGTCAGAGTGACGTTTCCCATCGCCCAAGGTCCAACCTGCAATGGCGCGAATATGCTGTTCAAACTGATCAACTGCACAGCCATTTTGTGTCCAGTGGCCCGAATTATGTACGCGCGGTGCGATTTCGTTCACGATCAATCCGTTTTGGGTGACGAACAATTCGACACCTAAAACGCCAACGTAATCCAGTGCATTCAAAATGTTTGCAGCGATTAGGATAGCATCTGTTCGCATGCTTGGAGATAGACGGGCAGGGATTGTTGTCGTATGCAAAATACCATTGCGGTGTATGTTTTCGCCGGGATCATAGCATGCCACTTCGCCTGTAACACTACGTGCCGCAATGACTGATACTTCGTGCGTAAAGCTAACAAAGCCCTCTAACACTGCTCCGTTGCCGACCATGTCTTTGAACGCACTAGAAGCGTCGTCAGCCTTCATAATCCGCGCCTGGCCTTTCCCGTCATAGCCAAACCGGCGCGTTTTTAGGATGGAGGGGGTACCAATGCTGTCCATTGCAGTTGCTAATGCTGAGTCATCGGGAATGTCAGCGAAAGGTGCGACGCTTAACCCAAGGCTTTGCAAGAAGTTCTTTTCGGTTAAGCGATCTTGCGAGATGCGCAAGGCTTCGCGACCTGGACGAATTGGGCGCAAAATTTCAAGTAAGTCGAGAGCGGAAGTCGGGACATTTTCGAACTCATAGGTGATTACATCGACATCAGCGGCAAAGGCATGCAAAGCATCAGCATCCTCATATGCAGCAGTCGTGACGCGATCAGCAACTTCACCAGCAGGCGGGTTAGCCCCAGGTTCAAAGATATGGGTTTTGAATCCTAAGCGGCTTGCTGCGACACTTAGCATGCGGCCCAGTTGGCCACCGCCCAAAATTCCGATCGTTGAGCCGGTTGTCAGTGTATCAGTCATCAGTGGGTACATCCGGAATTGAGGCGGACAAGTCATTGCGCCATGTGTCTAAACGGGTGGCCAGCTCGGGGTCCTGAAGGGCCAGAATACCAGCGGCCATTAACGCGGCATTGGTTGCACCCGCGCCGCCAATTGCCATAGTCGCAACGGGAAACCCACGTGGCATTTGTAGTATTGAATACAGGGAATCTACACCCGAGAGAGCCTTGGTTTGAACAGGTACACCAACAACAGGCACACGGGTTTTGGAGGCCATCATGCCTGGAAGATGCGCTGCACCGCCAGCACCAGCAATAATAACCTGCAATCCACGATCAACAGCGGTCTTGCCATACTCCCACAACCGATCAGGCGTGCGGTGAGCTGAAACGATCTTGGCCTCATAGGGGACGCCCAGTTGATCAAGAATATCAGCGGCTTCACGCATAGTTGGCCAATCTGATTGACTGCCCATGATAATGCCGACTTTGATTAGTGCAGTAGTTGAGTGCTGTGTCATGTTGATAAGCCTCTGTTTGGCGAAGCGGGGATTATAGCGGGATGGACGTTCGAGGCAACGCTGAGAGGCACAGCTAGCAAAAATTAAGCGATAATATCTGGAGTTAGCCGATCTTCGATTACCGTAATCCGGTCTTTAAGCCATAGTTTTTGCTTTTTGAGGCGCCGTAGGGTCAATTGATCGCTAGTCCCGGCCTCAATCAATTTGCTGATCGCTTCATCCAATGCGCGATGGTCCGTACGAAACACTTCCAATTCAACGCGTAACACGTCGTCGGTTTTCATGGATATGTCTGATTGATCGTTCATTGCGCTGATTCTAACTCGTATTTGAAGGTTTCAATATAAGGTGTTGAAAAGGCTACGCATAGGTATTTAATCAAAGGTCTTGTTGGACGGTTAATTCCTTCCCATATTAATACAAGAAGGTTGCCAAGATTTGGGGCCTAAATTGACTGTCGCTTAATTAGAAGGACGTGTCGCATGACCAAAATGACCCTTGCTTCGTACCCTCATATGTTGGGTTTCGAACAACTTGAACGATTGCTGGAACGCACTGCCAAAACTGGCAATGAAGGCTATCCACCATTCAATATCGAACAAAGCTCTGATCATTCTTATCGTATTACATTGGCCGTGGCTGGTTTTGCCGAAGATGAATTGGCAATCACCGTTGAGGATCGCCAGCTGGTAATTCGCGGACGAAACACAGATGACGTTGAGGGACGCGTGTTCCTGCATCGCGGAATCGCATCACGCCAATTTCAACGCTCATTTGTATTGGCTGAAGGTGTTGATGTGGGCGAAGCCGTTATGGAAAATGGACTGCTGCATATCGATTTGACACAGGCCAAAGCTGAAACAGTGGTCCAGACGATCAACATTAAGAAAGGATAAGTCATGCATTCAGAATATAACTTCGACGAAGAGCTGTCAGTTGATACTGACCGGATGGTTTATGTGAAGTCAGTGTTGGTGAGCGATTTACCAAGTGAAGTTCAGAAGCAAGTTGACGGCGTTAAGGAATTATTCGCAGTTCACGATGCCGATGGTAAGCAATTGGCGTTGGTTGGTAATCGTCACCTTGCCTTCGCGCTTGCCCGCCAGCATGATTATAGTCCCCAACCGTTGCACTAAACGAGATGATGTGCTGGCTTGTATGTTTGGTTTGGCTTTTTGCAACGCCTACATATGGCCAGAATGCGTCTCTTATTTTCACGGATGAAGACTCCAAGGTGCTGAAAACAGAAATGTTGGCGAAAGCGGACAAAGATGTTTACGTATTTTTTGCTAAGAACTTTGGGCAAAGTATCGAAAATCCAATTGTGCTGATTGGCACTAGTGATCCAAGTTTGTTAAATGAGAATCTTTCCAAAGCCTTAAAGGAGATGGGGCGGAGGCAACAATCGTCGCCCGTTGATGTCGGTAAGTTGTGTTATGAGAAACCGATTGGTGCCGCTGCTAATCGTTCTTATACTGTTATGTGCTGGCTGAAACCCAGGGCGTATGATCGCAGATGGTTGTCTTCAATTGCGCAACGGCTGCCTCCAATCTTAGCCCATGAGTTCACTCATCAATTACAATACTATTTGGCAAATGATGATCCGCCCCAGCGGATAAACGGCACCAAAGAATTATTGCTTGGCCCAAGTTGGATGGTCGAGGGAACCGCCGAAGTGTTCGAGCAGATTTACAGCATTCAACTTCTAGGGCAGGACGCGGCCGATACTGCTGATCAAACGTTGTTTGACATGCAGAGACGTGCACGCCGTAGTCGATTGACGCTAGCGCAGTTAGACGAAACGGGAAGTACAAAAGGACGTGGCGGCTATGGCACAGCGCGGTTTGCAGCATATGTATTGGCGCAGCGTGAAGGGCCTGGAGCGTTGCTGGAGTACTTCGCAGTCTTGGGGCAAACTAAGGATCGCGATATTGCGTTTAGCCGGGCATTTGGCATCACCTTCGATAAGTTTGAAATTGACTTTGAGCTAATCCGTCGTGATTTCGCCGCAGCGAAGAAATATGTAAAAGGACAATAAGCATGATGAACACTTTGAAATCGTTTGAGTTCGACTGGGTCGATGCATTCACCAACAAGCCATTTGGAGGCAACGGGTGTGCAGTGGTTCATGGCGGTGCAGGGTTAAGTATGGATACTTGCCTAAGTTACGTACGTGAAACATCATTGGTTGAATGCACGTTTACCGGGCCGTCTGACGTTGCGGACATAAAAGTGCGGTACTTTCTTGCCAGCCGTGAGATTCCGTTTGCTGGCCACCCCACAATCGCAACAGTTGCCGCTATGCGTAGTCGTGGTTTGATTGGTGAAGGACCTTTGGTGTTGGAAACTTTGGCCGGGTTGGTTTCCATCATTGTTGAGGGGGCCAATATACAGATGACCCAGATTGCACCAGAGTTTGGACCCAAAGTTCCTGCTGATATAGTTGCAGCAGTGGGTGGGTTAACAGCCGATGATATCGTTGGCGAGCCGCAAGTTGTGTCTACTGGATTGCCGTTTTGCATAACTGTTCTAAAGTCCGCTGATGCATTGAAGCGTGCATCGCTGAATTTGGATGCATTAGGGTGTTATAATACCCATCTTGGGCAGACAACGAATGATGGTATGACGCCATTTTGGGTTGTTCAGGAAGGGGCTACGCCTTTAGGGGATACGTTCTCGCGCTTGTTGTTAGCTCCACCAAGCCCGCTAGAGGATCCTTTCACAGGGTCGGCGACGGGTGCGATGGCTGCCTATTTGTGGGCAAACGGTATGATCTCTGAACCAGCGTTTGTTGCAGAACAAGGTCATGGGATGGGCCGTGCAGGGCATGCGCAGATTAAGGTATTAGGTCACCGCGATGCGATCACAGGTGTTGACGTCTCAGGTGAAGGTTTCGTGTTAATGTCTGGAACCATCAATCTACCTTGCTATTGAAAAAAGTGCAGAGATGACTCTGCCCATTCTCTAGCTATCTGGGTGGGTACAGCTTATTCTGCAGCGATCAGGCCCATGCTTTCAAGTTTCAACAGAACTTGGTGTGCACATGTGTCCACATCTACGTTCAATGTCTCAACACGGAGCTCTGGGTTTTCTGGAACGTCGTATGGATCAGAGATGCCTGTAAACTCTTTGATCTTGCCTTCACGCGCCAGCTTATAAAGGCCTTTGCGGTCGCGCTTTTCACATTCCTCAATTGATGTAGCAACGTGGATCTCAAGGAATGCACCAAAGGCTTCAACGTCTTCGCGTACAGTGCGACGGGTCGTTGCGTATGGTGCGATTGGCGCACAGATTGCGATGCCGCCATTTTTAGTGATCTCTGAAGCAACATAACCGATACGGCGAATGTTCAAATCGCGGTGCTCTTTAGAAAAGCCCAGTTCGGATGATAGTTTTTTACGAACAATATCACCGTCTAAAAGCGTAACAGGGCGGCCACCCATTTCCATCAACTTAACCATCAAGGCGTTCGCGATGGTGGATTTGCCTGAGCCAGAGAAGCCAGTGAAAAACACCGTGAACCCTTGCTTGGAGCGTGGCGGTTTGGTGCGGCGTAGCTCTTTAACCACCTCTGGGAATGAGAACCATTCTGGGATTTCAAGGCCCTCAGACAGGCGACGGCGCAATTCCGTACCTGAAATATTCAATATAGTGACGTTATCTTTATCTTCGATCTCATCAATGGCTTCGTACTGTGCGCGTTCAGCAACCCAAACCATGTGTTTGAAGTCGACCATTTCGATGCCCATTTCTTCTTGATGCTCACGGAACATATCCTGCGCATCATAGGCACCGTAGAAATATTTGCCCTGAGAGTTTGAACCGGGACCTGCATGATCGCGACCAACGATGAAGTGGGTACAACCGTGGTTCTTGCGGATCAAACCATGCCAAACCGCCTCGCGTGGGCCTGCCATGCGCATTGCAAGGTTTAGTAAAGACATCGAAGTTGTCGCTTGTGGATACTTGTCCAACACGGCTTCGTAGCAGCGTACACGTGTAAAGTGATCAACGTCACCTGGTTTGGTCAGCCCAACAACAGGGTGAATCAAAAGGTTTGCTTGTGCCTCACGTGCGGCGCGGAATGTCAGTTCTTGGTGTGCACGGTGCAATGGGTTGCGGGTTTGGAACGCCACAACTTTGCGCCAGCCCATTTTCCGGAAATAGGCACGCAACTCGTTCGGTGTGTCGCGCTTTGCACGGAAATCATAGTGGACGGGTTGCTGGATGCCTGTAACAGGGCCTCCCAAGTAAATCTTTCCTGCTTGGTTGTGCAGATAGTTCACAGCGGGGTGCGCATCGTCGTCCGTACCATATACCTTTTCGGCTTCCTTGGCTTTGTTTGGCTCCCAACGGTCAGTGATCGTCATCGTGCCCAGAATAACACCTTCTTGATCGCGCAAAGCAATGTCTTGGCCGATCACGATGGATGCTGCAAAATCTTCAGAAACGTCGAGCGTGATTGGCATTGGCCAAAGTTCGCCCGTTGTCAGACGCATGCCGTCCACGACACCGTTGTAGTCATCCTCGGACAAAAATCCTTTAAGCGGGTTGAACCCGCCGTTCATCAATAGCTCAAGATCGCAAATCTGGCGCGGTGAAAGATCGTGACTGGTTAGTTCACCAGCTTCCACTTTTAGCGTTTGCGCAGACTCATAAGATACATAAAGCTCTGGGATAGGAGCTAGGTTACTCAACATGGTCATAATAAACGTCTCGTTTTTGCCTGTGCCAAATCGTTTGGCTTCTCAGGCACGGGGGTAGGCTCTGAATGTAGCAAAAGTCTAGCAATGGGAGCATAAAATCCATAAAAATGTGGATCTCCACCGAAAAACCGCTCTTTTACACGCAATATAGCTGATCTGGAGGCCCGTTGGCCTATTTTCTATATCCTTAGTCCGACAAACGAATAAGGGAAAAGCTGGTTGGCCTTTCCCTTATTCCGTCGATTTTGGAGTGAGGCCTTATTCGTTTTCAGCAATCCATCGTTCAGCCTCAAGTGCCGCCATGCAGCCCATTCCAGCTGATGTCACAGCTTGACGGTATTTGTGATCTGTAAGATCGCCAGCCGCAAAAACACCGGGAATTGATGTTTCTGTGCTGTCTGGTTTTGTCACAACGTAGCCACCCATATGGGTTTCCAAAACGTCTTTGACCAATTCATTTGCAGGCGCATGACCGATGGCAACAAACACGCCCTTGCATGGGATGTCTTTGATTTCTCCAGTTTCAACGTGTTTCACCTTGATACCTTCAACGCCCAAAGGAGCATCGGTGCCGTAGACTTCGTCAAGTTGATGGAACCACAATGGTTCGATCTTCGGATTCTTCTTAAGGCGATCGATAAGGATCTTCTCCGCTCGCAGTTCGTCACGACGGTGGACCAGCGTTACTTTGGATGCAAAATTGGTCAAAAATAGTGCTTCTTCAACGGCTGTGTTACCCCCGCCTATGACAACGATTTCTTGGCTGCGATAGAAAAAGCCATCGCAAGTGGCACACGCAGAAACGCCGAAGCCTTTGAATTTGTCCTCAGATGGCAACCCTAGCCATTTGGCACGTGCTCCAGTTGCCAGAATAATAGCATCTGCAACATATTCTGTACCGCTATCTGATTGTGCAACAAAAGGGCGCTTGCTGAAATCGACAGATGTTATCAGATCTCCAATTATTTCGCAGCCCATTGCTTTTGCGTGGTCCTGCATGCGCACCATAAGATCCGGACCTTGGACTTCTGAATCTCCAGGCCAGTTTTCAACTTCTGTTGTTGTTGTTAGTTGACCACCTGGCTCCATGCCTTGGACCAATATGGGTTCCAACATTGCACGGCTCGCATACACGCCTGCTGTGTAGCCTGCTGGGCCAGATCCGATGATAAGAACTTTGGTTTTACGCGTTTCGCCCATTTGGACCCCCGATATTCAATTTGTTTGTGCAACTAATAACGATGCTTAGAGACATGAGGAACCCCTTACGGCTTTGTTAACAAACGCGGCATCCGAACGTGAAGAATGCAATATTGTTGCGCTGAATTGAAATAATATTGCGCGCAAGGTGGGGTCTGTTATAATAAGACGAAATTTAATGAGGTTACCAAACAATGGCAAGCACGCGGCTCGATCCAATTGATCGTATGATTTTATCAGAATTACAGGCTGATGGCCGCATGACAAATGTTGAGCTTGCTAAACGAGTAGGAATTTCTGCACCGCCATGTTTGCGCCGTGTGCGTACACTTGAGGAAAATGGCTACATAAAAGGTTATCATGCTGAGGTGAATGCTAAAGAACTGGGATTTGAAGTCCAAGTTTTTGCGAACGTTGGCCTAGCGTCTCAAGCCGAAAGCGACCTCAGCGCGTTCGAAGCAAAGTGCAAATCTTGGCCGCTTGTGCGTGAATGCCATATGTTGAATGGCGAAGTTGATTTCATTCTGAAATGTGTTGCGCCTGATCTTTCGAGCTTTCAAACGTTTCTAACCGGTGAATTGCTGACAACACCAAACGTCGCAAGCGTAAAAACATCGCTCGTTATTCGTGGTGAAAAGGATGAGCCAGGCGTGCCGTTCGAAGTTCTAGAAGCACGCCTTCTAAAAGACGCTTAATACGCGACGATCGCTTTCCGTTCTGGTGCGCGAGGGTGCGCTAACGGTCCAAAATTGCTTGTGTTAGCAATATGCGGGAACATTGATAAGAATAGATCGCGCATTTCGTAGCTTACATCTTTCGTGGCTATTGAGCCAGGATGATAGGTTTCCATCTCCATGCCGCCAACAGTGATTGCAGCGTGGCGCGTCAGGCAGATGTGGAACATCTGTACGGGGGGGGGGAATCTCGATGACATTCACGCCATCAAAAAATTCGCTGGCATGGGTGAACATTTGCGTGCCGCCCTGGTTGCCGCGCAAATGGTGTGGCGTTTGTAACAGTCGGGCCGATGGGCCAATCGTCAGAAACGATGATGGACGGGAAACACCGAACGTGTTGGCCATAATCTGGTCCAAAGGCATGCGCCGGTCTGGTGCGGCTGGGACAAAGGTGCTTGAACCAATCCACAATATTTTTGCTGCTTCACCAGACGAGATGTGCAAGTTGTCACCAGGTAAAAGATCTTCAATTGCCACATAACCCTGTGCTGTCGACATCAATGATCCACGCGCGAATGCTGAAAATGTGGAATCAAATAATGGCATTGCAGGCTCTTTAAATTGGGCAACGTGCTTTTTTAATCTTCGCGCAATGCTGCGACTTCGAAATTCCGTGTCATCGATGTAATAGCACGCGTGGTTTGCGTATGTTCAAGCATACGCTGGGGTAAAAACGTTTGTTGGCTTTGGTGGCCAATAGAAATGTTAATGCGACAATCCTAAAGTTGGAATCGCATCCGAAGCTGGCCCCACCAACAATACCGGACGCACATAATTTATGTGGTTCGATAGAACTACAATCCCGCTTAAAGGGTAGAATTGTCAAAAGTTTAGGACACTAGAGAGCACCTTCCTAATAATGGCCAAATTTGTCGAGGATTGCCTCCAAATCCTGAAATAATTCAGCCATATTTGGGCCAACAACAGAAAACCCGCCTCGCGAATCGCGCGATGGGCTAACCAACACTTAAATAATGCACTCATTACATTTTAACGCGTCTAGGCGTCTTAAGCTGCTTTCTGAACAGGAACTTCGTTGTCTTTGCGTTTGGCAATAAATGCTGCGCGTCTTGCTCCACGGGCCAATGGCATTGCCACGTCCTCTTTGGCTACAGTTTCGCAAATTGATTTAATAAAGCGTGTGTTCGTTTTCATGTTGTTCTCCAGCTCGATTTCGTTTGGATCATTTTCAAACCGTTTTTGAGATCAATATGGCGAGTGAATGGGGTTTGAATTTGGCAGTGAACATAAAATCTGAAGAATTTTACTGTTTTCTGAACAGAGAATATGGCGATTTTGCCTCAAAGTGATAAAGCCCTGTATATAGGGCGAAATTAGCATGACCATAGGTTGTTGGATTGTAGCAGCTGTTCAATTTGGGCAAGTTTACGGCCCTGGTTGCCTGATTTGAATCCCAATTAAAGACTGATTGCAGCGATCAGCCGCCCATAGTCGGCTTCTTTTTGGTGAACACTACGACGATAAGAGTAGAAACGTTCGGGATCGCTGTAAGTACAGTGGCGGGTCCACTCTGCAGTGGCGATACCCGTTTCTCGCAAACTCTTTAGTCCGAAGGCGGGCAGGTCAAATTGTAACCTGTCTCCGTTGCCTTGAGAAAAAAAGTTTGCGTTGTCAGGGTCTTCTTCTATGAAGTTATCCATGAAACCTGGCCCAACCTCATAAGCGCGTTGGCTGATGCATGGACCAATCGCAGCGCAGATATTTTTGCGTTTCGCACCAAGTGCGATCATCGCTTCGACTGTTTGGGTTAAGACGCCGTCTAATGCGCCTTTCCAACCCGCGTGTGCTGCACCAATGACCCCAACTTGGGTATCGGCAAACAGAACAGGTTGGCAATCGGCGGAAAGTACCGAAAGTGCGATGCCTTTGGTTGCTGTCACAAGGGCGTCCGCTTTTGAACGATCTGTATTCGCAGTATGAACAGTAACAACGTCTGCAGAATGAATTTGATGGACACCCATTAGATGATCATGTGGGACTTGCATGGCATCAGCCACACGGCCACGGTTGATTATGACTGTTTCAGATTGATCCGAGCTGCCAGCGCCACAGTTTAAACCCTGAAAAATTCCTGAGGATGCGCCGCCTTTACGGGTGAAGAAACCGTGTCGTGTTGCAGCTAATGCGTCAGCGGTAAGAATCTCTAGCGTCATTTTTCTAATCCTGCAGGTGGGCTGCCCGCTTCGGGATACAGGCCGATAACTTTGAACAGGTTTCCCATTTCATCTGGGTGGGTCAAGCGGCGATGTGCTGCAATATGCGCGTTAAGAACGTCACTATCCATGTTTTGGGCAAGGGCTTGTGCACGTTGTGTGATGCCTAATCGTTCAAGGAATACGCCTTGAGGGGTTACGCGTGAGTAAGGGCAGGGCGCGGCGTTTGCGATCGCCTCAAAGTCAACATGGGCTGTGATGTCGCATTGGCCAGCTTGCACAAGCGGCGAAACGTGTTCGTGGTCCTTGATGGCTTGCAGTGTGTCGCCCAAGCTGCGCCAGTCGCCATAGTCAATGAATAGGGCGGCACCACCGTGCTTTTTGATACGCAAACCTACGGTGTTCACGAGGGGTGATGCGACGGCGCAATCCTCGACAATATCACCGTCGTTTGTGTCCTCTAGGCGATGCACCAACGCAGGTTGTGGCGTATTTGGGCCTAAACCGAAGGCGAGTGCTTTATCGTCTAAACCCACCTGACGTTCGCGCCATCCTGCGCCATCGCGAACAAATTGACGGATTGGCAAGGCGTCAAAGAATTCGTTGGCAACCGCGAATATTGGCATTGAAGGAATCTGATCAGCGGCCTCAATCCAAATGGGCGTATAGCCTTGCAGGGTTTCACCTTGAAGGGCTCTCAGTTTGGCAGAAGCCTCTAACAATGTGATCTGTGCCGCCCGGTGAAAGCCGTTGACCCCTTTGGTGACGCGTAAGATGTCAGCCATCAACGTTCCGCGTCCAGGCCCGAACTCAACCAGGGCAAAGGATGCGGGTGATCCTTGGTCAATCCACGCTTGGGCCAATGACAGTCCAATCAACTCCCCAAACATTTGAGAGACTTCCGGCGCTGTTACAAAATCACCAGATGCACCAAACGGATTTTTGGTTGTGTAATAGCCAAAATCTGGATGAAGCAGACAATCTGCCATGAAGTCGGAGATACGCATTGGCCCGTTGGCAGTAATCTGGGCTACTAATAGATCGTGTAGGTTCATGCTGTTATCATGCGCCGTGCTTGGCGGATCAGATAAAGCCCAAGTGCAATCATTGGAACGGACAGCAATTGACCCATCGTTAGGCCATACCCACCCATTTCTAGCGCTAGTCCAAGTGGGTTGCCCGCAGATACAAACTGCGCGTCGGGTTGACGTGCAAATTCAACAGCGAAGCGTGCAATGCCGTAGCCTAGGAAAAATGTGCCTGCGATCAGACCCGGAGTTTTGTAGGCGTCGCGACGCCATGCCAACCACAACAAGAGACCTCCAAGGATTAATCCCTCAAGTAGCGCTTCATACAATTGCGAAGGGTGGCGTGCGCATACACCAATAACATCTGGGCAGAACTGTGCGGCTTGTGTTGGGAAGGCGACACCCCAAGGCAGGTCAGTTGGTCGGCCCCATAACTCTGCATTGATAAAGTTTGCTAGGCGGCCCAACAATAATCCGGGCGGAACACCAAGCGCCATGATATCCGCAGCACTTAGTTTCGGAATTTTATATCGGGTGGTAAAGATCAAGCCAGCGGTGATCACACCGAGAAGACCACCATGGAATGCCATGCCGCCTTGCCAAACATACAAAATCTCACTGGGGTTCTGTAGATAATAGCTGGGTTGATAGAACAGGACATATCCCAATCGACCACCAAAAATGACTCCTAAGATGACCCATGTCAGCAAATCTTCGATCTGCGTCGGTGTCATAACAGGCTGATTTTTGATCCAAAGGCGCGAAGTTTTGACGGTCATAACAACCATCCGCCAGCCAATGAGAATACCAGCGATGTAAGCGAGCGCGTACCAACGCAAGGCCAATTCAAAGCCGAATACGGATATCGAAAAAACCTCTGGTGAAATGTTTGGGAAGGGGAGTAATGCGTTCATGTGCGTCTGAATGCCTCTGTGGGTTAGGGTAAGTCAACCTTGCACTAAGGTGTGCGCGTCCCCATATAGAGGTCAAGCACTAAGGAGAGACAGTGATGCAAGCTCGTGGTAAAATTTTTGATGACATTTCCCATTTGATGACAAATGCTATGGGTGTTGCCCAAGGTGCCAAAGATGAAGCTGAAACAGCGATGAAATCCTTGATGGATCGCTGGCTGGCGGATCGTGATTTTGTGACCCGTGAAGAATTCGATGCGGTCCGTGCAATGGCCCAAAAAGCTCGTGAAGAGAACGAGGCGCTAAAGGCGCGCCTAAATTCGCTAGAAGCCAAATAACCGAGCAAGATTAGGTAACGATTCTGTACTGAGACGTTGCCTGCAATGCAGTTGACCGCCCCTTTCTACTGGAAGGGGCGTTTTGCATTTTTGGGTTGAACTCACATGGGCTATATTTCGTGGGGCTTACGGAGTTCTCCACAACTTATTGAAGTTATCCCCAGATAAAGGGTTGCCAGAATGGTCGCTCAACATCACCATATCTAGTAGGAGGTGTGTGCTCTGCACCAGTTTCTTGCGCAAAGAGCTAGTGATTGGGATATTAATTCGCCCCAGCACCAGCCAATACTAGGTGATACGATGGCCCTTTCGGAACATATCTTTGAAGACGATATTCACCCGATTGATTTGGTCGAGCATATTGCTGAGCATCATAAATGGGATTTTGAGCGCATAGCCGACGATCACATTGCGATGGCTGTTGTCGGTCAATGGCGTACTTACTCGATTACCTTAGCGTGGTCCGCCTATGATGAAACGCTGCGCATGGTGTGTACCTTTGAAATGGAACCACCGACTGAAAAATTGCCAAAGCTGTATGAACTGCTCAATCTTGTGAATGACGAATGCTGGACAGGATCTTTCACATACTGGGAAAAAGAAAAGCTGACGGTGTATCGCTATGGCTTGGTTCTCGCGGGTGGGCAGGACGTTGGTCCTGATCAGGTCGACACAATGATTAGTGCCGCGGTCATGAGCGCAGAGCGGTATTACCCTGCATTCCAATTGCTGGCTTGGGGGGATCGAACTCCTAAAGAGGCGCTTCAAGTTGCCATTGCAGAGGCCTTTGGCCGCGCGTAACACTTTGCCCTGAAACAATTTCTGGAAGGGGTCTCCATGAAGAATAGTCGTATCGCGCAACAAGGACTGGTGTTGTTGGGCTGTGGTAAGATGGGATCTGCTATGCTGGCTGGCTGGCTGGATCAAGGATTGCCTGCCACTTCCGTCCACGTTTTAGATCCGTTTCCTTCTGATTGGCTGAAAAGCACGGATGTGGCGCTGAATAGCGATTTACCGGACGCGCCAGCCATTGTTCTTGTCGCGGTTAAACCGCAGATGATGGCTGAAGCGTTGCCTCGATTGCAGGAAATGGGCGGCGGTGAAACTGTGTTTGTCAGCGTTGCTGCTGGTACCACCATTGGATATTTCGAAAGCGTCCTAGGGCGTGAAACCCCAGTTGTGCGGGCTATGCCAAATACGCCTGCGGCAATCGGGAAGGGGATCACTGCTGTCATCGGTAACGCAGCAGTATCAAATGAGGGTGTGGATGAAGCCGTACAGCTGCTTCAGGCCGTGGGGCAGGTGGTAAGATTAGAGAATGAAGGCCAGATTGATGCCGTTACGGGTGTCAGTGGGTCCGGCCCCGCTTACGTTTTTCATATGATTGAAACATTGGCCGCTGCAGGGGAGGCCCAAGGCCTGCCAGCCGCGATGGCAATGCAACTTGCGAAAGCGACCATTGCGGGGGCTGGCGCACTTGCTGAGGAGGCCGTTGAGAGCCCATCCCAGCTGCGTGTAAATGTGACCAGTCCAAACGGCACCACCCAAGCTGGGCTTGAAGTGCTAATGGACTTGGAAACAGGGCTGCCGTCATTAATCAACAAAACGGTCGCCGCTGCGACAGATCGTTCAAAGGAGCTGGCAAATGGCTGATCCAATCACATTTGATGATTTCATGAAGGTCGATATTCGCGTTGGTAAGGTTCTTCGGGCTGAGGACTATCCAGAGGCACGCAAGCCAGCGATCAAGATGTGGATTGATTTTGGGTCTGAAATTGGGGAACGCAAAACCTCTGCTCAGGTAACTGCCCATTACACACCTGAAACGCTCGTCGGTAAGCAGGTGATGGGTGTAATCAATTTTCCACCACGCCAGATCGGCAAATTCATGTCGGAGGTTCTGGTTTTAGGCTTGGCTGATGAAGCTGGAGAAATTGTTTTGTTGTCTCCCGATCAGGATGTCCCACTTGGGGAGCGAATGGTTTGAAAAAGGTTCTTATCACTCGACCATTGCCAGACGTTGTTGTAGCCGAGGCACACAAATATTTTGACGTGACAGCACGCGGTGAAACATCGCCGCTTTCTATGTCAGAGATGCAAACCGCGCTGGGCGCGTTTCATGGTATCATGCCCACGCTTGGTGACATGTTTCAGCCCGCGGTTTTTGACAATTTGAGCGAATCCAAATGTACGATCCTTGCGAACTTTGGCGTGGGCTATAATCACATTGATGTGGATGCTGCGATGCAGCACGGTGTAACCGTAAGCAACACGCCCGGTGCTGTGACCGACGCGACTGCAGATATTGCCATGACCTTGATGCTGATGTCCGCGCGTCGCACGGGAGAGGGCGAACGACTGGTCCGTTTGGGTAATTGGGAGGGCTGGCACCCCACACAGATGCTAGGGCTTCACCTTAGTGGCAAGACAGTTGGTATCGTAGGAATGGGGCGTATCGGCCAGGCAATAGCCCACCGATGCCACTATGGATTTGGCATGAAGGTTGGCTATGTCAGCCGTTCGCATAAAACATTGCCATTTGAGGCCGCGGCTTTTGGTTCCTTGATCGAACTTGCTAGTGCTGTGGATGTTTTGGTTCTTGCTGTTCCTGGTGGGGCTGAGACTCATCATCTGGTCAATGCCGATGTGTTGAATGCAATGCAGCCACATTCCCATCTGGTGAATATTTCGCGCGGCAATGTCGTGGACGAAGCGGCATTGATTGCAGCGCTTCAGAGCGATCAAATCGGTGGCGCAGGTTTGGATGTATACGAATTTGAACCGACAGTGCCACAAGCGCTGCGCGACCTCGAAAACGTAGTGCTATTGCCACATTTAGGGACGGCAGCACTGGAGGTGCGTGCGGATATGGGGCTGATGGCGGTTGCCAATCTTAAGGCACACCTTGTCGACGGAATTTCAGCGCCCAATAAAGTCTAAGCTTTGTCGCCAACAGCGATACGCCAATGACGGCGGCAAAGTGAAACATAGGTTTCGTTGCCGCCGATTTGCACTTGTTCACCACCGGTTAGAACATTCTTGTTCTCGTCTTGGCGCACAACCATTGTTGCACGTTTTCCACAGTGGCAGATGGTTCTGATTTCACGCATTTCATCAGCTAAAGCGAGCAAAGTGGCGGAGCCAGGGAACAGTTCACCTCTGAAATCAACACGAAGGCCGTAGCACATCACCGGAACATGCAAATCATCGACAGCACGCGCCAATTGCCAAACCTGATCCTTCGATAAAAATTGTGCTTCATCGATAAAAACACAGGCCAGATCGACCGCTTTGGTTTGCGCCTCAATCTTTAGAAATAGATCGTCGTTTTCGCCAAAGGTATCAGCAGCCGTCCCGATCCCGATTCTTGATGCAATTTTCCCCTCACCAGCACGATTGTCGAACTGTGCAGTAAGTAAATATGGCTTCATACCGCGTTCACGGTAGTTGTGCGCAGCCTGAAGCAATACCGTCGATTTGCCGGCATTCATTGTTGAATAGTGAAAGTATAACTTAGCCATAGGCACTATTACGCTGAGCGGAAATTGAGGACAAGCGGGGTGGAGCCAAAAGCCACCAACCGTACCAAGTTATCATTGTAGTTTTGTGCCAACTGAAAAATACATCTTGCGGGGCAAAGCCCGAGGGATGGTGCAAAATAGAACTCGTAAAGTTGGCAGTAAAACAATGAAAATAACGACTGGGTTGAACAAAAGGCCCAACGATTAGATAAGAAAAACTCCATCCTTGAAACAGATGCGGCAACATCGGTTACTCGTTAATTCCCAATAAATTGGGATAGGCGTAAATTGACGTTTTATTTTCATCAAAAATATGGGAAAAAAATACTAGGTTCCCCATAGTAATTTTGTGGGGGCAATGGGGAAGATGGGGATACGATTATGGTCGGACATAGCAGTTACCTTAAAAAGCATACAGAGACACTTGTTAAGGACGTCGGGATTGAGCCAGCATGCGAACTTACAGGCAAATCTAAAGCCACATTAGGACGTTATTACTCGGATCATTCTGAGCATAGCGACCTGCTTTATGCCGATTGATGCCGTTATCAATTTGGAAAAAGCTGCCGGTTATCCGCACGTTACAAGTGCCCTTGCAGAGCTTCAAGGCACCACCTTGTCACATGACGAGCGCCGATCAAATTCGCCAAAAACAGGTGATGTGAATTATGATATTATTGCTTTAAGTCAAAGGTTTGCGATGCTTATGTCCAAATATCAGCAATCCATAGAAGATGGTATCATTACGGTGAATGAAGCAAAGCGTTTGTTAAAAGAAACGTCATTGTTACAACAGGTCTTGATCGATATGAAACTGCATCTCGAAGACGAAAATGGCTAATCCTGATTTGCCTGCGTTAGACGAAACGCTGCTGCCAAGCATCGACAGTGAAGCGCTACGGGCGCCCGGCGACGACGGGCATCCGCCACGCATTTTGTTACTGTACGGATCGCTGCGCGGTGCAAGTTATTCACGCAAGGCCGTCGAAGAATCAGCACGTGTTTTGAAGCTTTTGGGCTGCGAGACGCGAATCTATAACCCAACGGGTTTACCGTTGGTTGATGACGAGAACGTCGATCATCCCAAAGTCGTTGAATTACGCGAACTTGCGATTTGGTCGGAGGGGATGGTTTGGTCCAGTCCTGAACGTCATGGTGCAATGACGGGTGTTATGAAAACCCAGATTGATTGGATCCCACTTTCGGGGCAGGGTGGTATTCGTCCGACGCAGGGCAAAACTCTAGCAATCATGCAGGTCTGTGGAGGATCGCAATCGTTCAATGCCGTCAACCAGATGCGCATTTTAGGGCGTTGGATGCGGATGGTGACAATTCCTAATCAATCAAGTATTCCAAAGGCTTGGCTTGAGTTTGACGGTAAGGAGCGCTTGCCTGAAGGGCCGTTTTATTCCCGCATTGTTGATGTGATGGAAGAACTAACCAAATTCACGTGGATGGTGCGTGGGCGATCTGACTATTTGGTCGATCGCTATTCAGAACGTGTTGAAACGGCTGAAGAAACCAACAAACGCGTTTCCAAAAAGTAGATCGTTTAGCCGCGACGCTGAACGATCACTGATCCCACGGAATACCCTGCACCGAACGAACAGATTAGACCATAGTCCCCATCATCTAAGTCATTGGAATACTCTGAGAATGCGATGATTGATCCGGCTGAGGATGTGTTTGCATAGTCTTGCAGGATGTTGGGTTGTTCATCGTCTTCAGGGGTGCGTCCCAGCACCTTTTTACCGATAAAATCGTTCATGGATTTATTGGCTTGGTGAAGCCAAAGACGTTTTAAATCAGTTGCTTGAATACCTTCATCGCCCATGTGTGATCCGATGTGAGCACTGACCAATGGCAACACTTCTTTGAACACTTTGCGCCCGTTTTGCATGAACTGCATGTCGCGGCGATCGGATGTGCCGCCTGGGCGGGAACGGCGCAAAAAGCCGTTGTTGTTTCGGATGTTGTTTGAGAAATTAGTAGCGCAACGCGTTGATTTTATTTCAAAATATGGGCCGCTCGCGTTTTCTGAACGCTCAACAAGTGTGGCAGTTGCAACATCACCAAAAATGAAGTGGCAATCGCGATCACGCCATTCTAGGTGAGCCGAACAAATTTCAGGATTAACAACTAAGGCACTGGAAATACTGCCACTTTTGATCATATCAGCGGCCAATTGCAGGCCAAAAGTTGCGGATGAGCAGGCAACATTCATGTCAAAAGCAAAGCCTTTGATGCCAAGCAGCTCTTGAATCTCGATAGCAACGGCTGGATAGGCGCGTTCTAGGTTCGAGGCAGCGCAGATTACGGCGTCTACATCAGCTGGAGTCTTACCTGCTGCCTTAAGCGCCTTTAGGGCAGCGTCCAACGCCATTTCGGCCATCAAGGATGGTTCATCATCTTCGCGTTGACGCATCAAAGGGTGCATCACGTCAGGGTTTAAAATTCCATCCTTATCAATAACATAACGACTATGAATGCCAGATGCTTTGACTATGAATTCTTCAGATGAATGGGACTGCGGTGCGACGTCACCCGATTCAATTTGATCTGCGTATTCGAGGTTGAATTTGTCCGCATATGCGTTGAACGACTTCACCAACTCGGCGTTGCTGATTGTGTTTTCAGGGGTGAAAACCCCAGTGCCGGTGATTGCTGGTGTGTACATATTTTGACCTCTCATAGTTGACTGAGTTGGCCAAAAAATGACGTCAAGGTCAACATAGGACGCTAGGTTAACCTAGGGGAATAGTTGTGCTGTGGTGATTAAAGGGCGGCAAAATACACAGTTCACGCCTTGAACTGTACATTTAGGGTACACGAAAAATCGAAGCTTTTTCTGGATTTGGATCAAACTGCACAGTTTTCACCTCAATCTGTACAGTCTGATCATTTTTGTAAATCACAGGCCCAAATTTGGTTAACGCGTGCTCAAACGAACGGTACGAAGGGCACACCACAGGCGGTGAGGGACGCGAAAATAAGCAGAGTAATACATATGCGCATTTGGGATTAACCTTTTGATGGGATTTAGGCGGTGACGTACGATGTGTCAGACTACCCTGAAACCAGTCAAAGTGTAGTAGGCGGGTTTTGGCATAAAAAGCCGCAGTGACTGAATGTCAGCGCGGCTTTGAAAATTTGATCGTCGGCCATTTAGCCCTGCAGGGATTTTACAACTAGATCGCCCTCAGCTTGCGCCTTGATCGCGAGTGCAGCCGCGTGGCTGCCTGCTGCGGTCGTGTAGTATGGGATTTTATCATAGAGTGCGATTGAGCGGATTGATTTGGAATCTTCAACCGCTTGTGCGCCTTCCGTTGTGTTCATTACGAGGTGAATCTTCTCGTCCTTCATCAAGTCAGTGATGTCTGGACGGCCCTCATAGACCTTGTTGGCTGGGCCACATGGAATGTTATTTTCAACAAGCCATTTTGCCGTGCCTTTGGTGCCAACGAATGTGAAGCCAAGTTCGGAAAGAACAGTTGCGGCCTCTAACATGTCTACTGTTTTGTCCGCGTCCTTAATTGAGATGAACACGCAACCTTCGGGTGGCAGGATTACACCAGCGCCCATTTGTGCCTTCAAGAATGCACGTGGGAAGTCGCGATCCCAACCCATAACTTCACCAGTTGAGCGCATTTCTGGCCCAAGGATTGTGTCCACACCTGGGAAGCGGGCAAAGGGCAATACAGCCTCTTTGACCGAGAACCATGGCATATCTGGATCTGCCAATGTCATTGGATCGCCCAGTGGAATGGTTTCGCTGTAATCCGCGTTTTCGCGATATGGTGCGCGAAGCGGGAAGTTGGACAATGGTTCGCCCGCCATAACCCGCGCGGCGATAGACGCGATGGCGCTGTCTGTTGCTTTGGCAACGAAAGGCACTGTGCGTGAGGCGCGTGGGTTCACTTCGATCAGGAAGATTTCGTCTTTGCCTTGTTCGTTGGCTTTGACTGCGAACTGAATATTCATCAAGCCAACAACGTTTAGACCGTGTGCAAGTGCTTTGGTCTGTACTTTGATTTCGTCGATGATCTCTTTGCTCAGGGAATAGGGCGGCAAGGAACATGCACTGTCCCCAGAGTGAACACCTGCTTCTTCGATGTGCTGCATGATGCCTGCCACGTGCACGTCTTTGCCGTCGCTGATCGCATCAACATCAAGTTCGACTGCGCCAGATAGGTAATGATCTAGCAGAACGGGGCTGTCACCGGACACAACAACCGCCTCAGAGATGTAGCGTTCAAGCTGTGCTTGATCGCGTACGATTTCCATCGCGCGGCCACCCAAAACGTAGGATGGGCGGATTACCAATGGGAAACCGATGTCACCAGCAATCGCAAGGGCTTCTTCGTCAGAGTGGGCCAAGCCGTTGTGTGGCTGTTTTAGGCCAAGGTTTTGGACCAACTCTTGAAAACGCTCACGGTCTTCGGCCAAGTCGATAGCGTCTGGTGTGGTGCCAAGGATTGGGATGCCTTCATCCTCAAGCGCCTGTGCGATTTTCAATGGTGTTTGGCCGCCGAACTGAACGATCACACCGTGCAGCGTGCCGTTTTCTTGTTCTTTGGACAGGATTTCCATCACGTGCTCAAATGTCACTGGTTCGAAATACAGGCGATCAGATGTGTCGTAATCCGTTGAAACTGTTTCAGGGTTACAGTTTATCATGATGGTTTCATAACCCGCGTCTGTCAGCGCAAAGCAGGCGTGGCAGCAGCAGTAGTCAAATTCGATACCTTGGCCGATGCGGTTTGGACCACCACCCAAGATAACCACTTTGTTACGGTCAGATGGACGTGCCTCGCATTCCACTTCGCCCATCATTGGGGCCTCGTATGTGGAATACATATACGGCGTTTGCGCTTCGAACTCAGCAGCACATGTGTCGATGCGTTTGAAGCTGGCCTTAACGCCAAGGTTGTGGCGTGCGCGACGTACGTTGTCTTCCGTGCGGCCCGTCAGGTTGCCAAGGCGCGCGTCGGTAAAGCCCATCATCTTGAGGTGGCGCAAGCCTTCCTCAGTGAGTGGTAGGCCGTTCTTGCGCACGTCTTCTTCGGTTTCAACGATCTCGCGGATACGAGCGAGGAACCATGGATCAAACATTGTGACGCCGTAGATTTCATCGTCAGTTAGGCCATGCCGCATGGCTTGGGCGATGGTGCGCATACGATCTGGAGTGGTCATGCTGATCGCTTTGACCACAGCCGCTTTGTCAGGCGCACCTGGAATTTCTACTTCGTCAAAACCGGTTAGGCCAGATTCCATGGATGCGAGGGCCTTTTGCAAGCTCTCGTGGATCGTGCGGCCAATCGCCATGGTTTCACCAACCGACTTCATCGCCGTTGTCAGATATGGTTCTGAGCCTGGGAATTTTTCGAACGCGAATTTTGGGATCTTGGTGACGACGTAATCAATTGTTGGCTCAAAGGACGCTGGTGTTACGCCAGTGATGTCATTGTCCAACTCGTCCAGCGTAAATCCCACAGCCAATTTCGCTGCAATCTTAGCAATCGGGAAACCTGTTGCCTTGGATGCCAGCGCGGAAGAACGTGACACACGTGGGTTCATCTCAATCACAACCATGCGGCCGTCCGCCGGGTTCACGGCCCATTGTACGTTTGAACCGCCCGTTTCCACGCCAATTTCGCGCAGAACCGCGATGGAGTGGTTACGCATGATTTGGTATTCTTTGTCGGTCAATGTCAGCGCTGGGGCCACAGTGATGGAATCACCTGTGTGCACGCCCATTGGATCGATGTTTTCGATGGCACAGACGATGATGGCGTTGTCAGCAGTGTCGCGGACCACTTCCATCTCGAACTCTTTCCAGCCAATCAGGGACTCGTCCACAAGGATCTGACCCACAGGGGAAGCGTCCATGCCAGTGCGGCAGAAGTGTTCGTAATCTTCGCGGTTGTAGGCGATGCCGCCGCCTGTGCCGCCCATGGTAAATGCAGGGCGAATGATGGCTGGTAGGCCGACGTAATCCAGTGAATCAACGGCCAATGCAACGCCAGCGGCAATGTCTTTTTTACCGTCTTCACCTTTGGGGGCCGTGACGATTGTAGCCTTCGGGTTTTCGATGCCAAGACGGTCCATGGCTTCGCGGAACAACTGGCGGTCTTCTGCCATTTCAATGGCTTCACGTTTCGCGCCGATCATTTCGACGTTGTATTTTTTCAAAATTCCCATTTCCTCAAGCGCAAGCGAGGTGTTTAGACCAGTCTGTCCGCCCATCGTAGGCAGCAACGCGTCGGGGCGTTCTTTTTCGATGATTTTGGCAACGACTTCTGGGGTGATCGGCTCGATGTAGGTCGCATCGGCAAGGCCAGGGTCGGTCATGATTGTTGCTGGGTTCGAGTTCACAAGGATGATGCGATAACCCTCTTCGCGAAGGGCTTTACAAGCCTGTGCGCCAGAGTAGTCAAATTCGCAGGCTTGCCCAATTACAATAGGCCCTGCACCAATGATCATGATCGACTTGATATCAGTTCTCTTTGGCATGGCGGCAGCCCCTTATATGTTCGGTTGGTTACGGCTTACCCGATGCGCCGCAAATTGTCGTGGGTTATAGGCTTGGGGACAGCAGGTGCAAGGGTTGATGCACTTTTTGAGATACATTTGACGGTGTTTTTTGGCCGTTTTTGTTGCACGATGCTCGACTGTCCTTGGACCATCAGCCACTTCACTGGTTTATGCCGGAAATTAGCCCTATTTTGAGACCGCATCAAGGTATGTACGCACTACTGATTCAAAGGCACGCGGGCGCTCAGAATGCAGCCAATGACCGGCTTCCGGAATTTTCGCAAAGCGAGCATTTGGGAACAGCGGCTTGATAATTGGGCGGTGTTCACGGGTCACATAATCAGATTCTGCGCCTGACAAGAACAGGGTGGGGCCGTCATATGAGCCAGCGAGCGTGGGGAAAGACAGAATTTTGTCCATGTCAGCAGCCAGCGCATCAAAGTTCAGTTTCCAAACTTTGTCTGATATATCAATGGATTGGGTGAAGAACGATTGCAATTCTGCACTCACGCCTTGTGCCTCTAGCTGTTCACTTGCTTCGGCTCGGCGGGTGACGGTGTTTAGATCGACGGCGCGCATGGCTTCAATGAAATGTATCTGGGAATGGGTATAGGATACGGGCGCGATATCTGCGCTGATCAAGCTTCGCACCAATTCAGGACGCGTCAGGGCCAAGGCCATGGATGCTTTGCCGCCCATTGAGTGACCAAGCACATCAACAGGTGCACCGATGTGTTCAATGACTTCGGCCAGATCGTTGGCCATATCTGGATAGCTGTGCGTATCAAAACGCGGGCTGTCGCCGTGGTTGCGCATATCCACCACAACAACGCGGCGTGTATCGCTGAGCCGTTTGGCGATCACGCCCCAATTTCTGGCAGACCCATAAAGACCATGGGCTATTAGAAGCGTGGGACCAGTCCCAAATTCATTGTAATTCAACATGATTGCAATTTAGCTGCTTTGATCTGGGGGCGCTAGGGCATTGATGCCGGCGGATCGTCGTCCTATTAAGGCCTTTATGGATTATCAGGCAGATATCACCGCCAAAGCGGAAGAGGTGCGCCTTGCCTTGCGGGCAAAGCTGAATGCGCGTGGTCGCAACCTGACCAAAGCGGTGGCGCATGCTGGTAGATTATTGCCCAAAAGACTGGCCAAACAGGCGGCTGTTATCGTTAAGGCGCATGGTTTGGGTGGCAATCCAAAGCTGATGCGCCGGATTGATATGGGCGCGATCAACACGGCCCATTCCGATATTATGACGTTCTTAGATGCGATTGATGTTCAGGAACGCCGCAAAACCCGCGTGTTGAATTGGTTTGGTGGAATGGTGTTCAACCTGATTGTGATCGTGACTTGCTTTATCGTTTGGTTGACGTGGTCAGGTCACCTTTAACCTTGTTTGCCAGCCACACCTAAACCCATCTGCATCAAAGTCTTGCGCACTGGACCCAGATTATACAGGGCATTCAATCCCATAGCGCGTGCATCGCGCAGCGCGGGGCTGGACGCTTGGCTCGCGCGGTTGAGCAGATCAATGCCGCGCACGCGCAGTTTGATATCGCCCATGCGGGCCTTTTCATAGGCCATCAACATCTCTGCATCGCCCAATCCTTCGGGTCGTGCGGTCGCGAACTCTAGCAAGGCACCCATGTCACGCAGGCTCATGTTCAGCCCTTGGGCCCCGATTGGTGGCACAACATGCGCCGCTTCTGCGATCAGGGCGATACGCTGACCGCTAAGGGCGGATGCGGTTTGGCTGATGATGGGCCAGATGCTGCGCTTTGAGGCCAATGTTAGGGGGCCGAAATGGTGGCAGGACCGCACAGACATTTCTTCTTCAAATGCTGCGGTATCAAGGTCCATGCGGGCCTGTGATTTGGCCCCGTCATCCATCCATACCACGGCAGAGCATGGCAACCCGTTGAAGTCGGGCAGGGGCACCAAGGTGAATGGGCCACCTGTGCGGTGGATTTCGGTGGAAACGTTTTCGTGCGGAATCGGGTGCGTCACAGCGAATGCCAGTGCCTTTTGCCCATAGCGTTTGGTTGTAACTTCAATTCCTGCAGCTTGGCGCATGGGGGAGTTGCGCCCGTCTGCTGCGATCACCAGTTTTGTTTGCACTTTGGTGCCATCGCTTAGCGTGACTTTGGCCATTTGGCTGCGGGTGAACAGGCTGGTGGTTCCTGTGCCCGGGCGGAAATCAACGTTTAGCAGCGCATCAAGGCGGGCCAGTATCTCACGGCGCAGCACATAGTTGGGAAAGTTCCAACCGAACGGCAAATCAGAAATGTCTGCGGCGTTGAAATCCTTAACGATCCGCGCCTCTGGCTTTTCACCGCCTGCATCCACGATCCGCATGATCTGCAAGGGGGCGGCGTGGGGGGCAAGGTGATCCCAAATGCCCGCAGCCATCAGCATATCGCGCGCTGGCTGCATCATCGCGGTGGAACGCATGTCAGCGCCCGTCGCCGCACGGTCTGTAATGGGGGGCGTTGGGTCAACACAAATGACGCTAAAGCCTGCGGTGCCAAAGGCCGCTGCCGCACTAAGGCCCGCGATACCGCCGCCAGAAATTAGGATGTCACAGGTTTGCATGCTCATGGGTGCGCCTTTCGTTGAGGCTTATGTAGGGCGTGGGGCGCGGTTTGGCCAAGCGGCATGTTGTCTACCTGCTGATTTGACGCAGGAAGTCAGTCAGATCATCGGTGTGAAAGTCGACGTAATCGGCATGATCAGGTTCGGGTGCTACGTGAACCGTGCGCAGGCCCATATCGCGTGGCACTTCGAGGTTGCGGGCCTCGTCCTCAAACATCGCGGCTGTTTGTTGGGGCAGTCCATCTAGTCCAAAAACGATGTCGAATGCCGCACGCTGGGGTTTGGGCAAATAATTGGCGTGTTCGATGCCGTATACTTCGTCAAAGATACCGTCCAACCCGCGCGCCTTAAGCACCTGTTCTGCATAGGGTTTGGTGCCGTTTGTGTAGACGATGCTGCGCCCCGGTAGGTTCTTGATCAATGCGGCCAAGTTAGGGGCCGGCTGCAGGACATCAAAGGTAATGTCGTGCACGTCGATCAGGAATTGTTCGGGCTGAATGCCGTGTTCTTTCATCAAGCCTGACAGGGTCGTGCCGTGCACCTCCCAATAATGTTTGCGCAGGTGGTTTGCCTCGTCCAGATCCACGCCTAATGCCTTGACCATAAAGGTGCGCATTTTCTCTTCGATTTGATCGAACAGGCGTGCGGCGGGGGGGTACAATGTGTTGTCGAGGTCAAAGACCCAATCGGTCACATGTGCAAAGGCGGATGCTGGATCAGATGTGTTCATAAGCCAGAAGTATCAGGCATTTGTCTGGGTGCAAGCACTGTGCGTGGATAGGCTTGCGCATGGGGCTGTGCACGCTAAACTGAGCCAACCTTAAAGTACGGAATTTGCACCATGAAATCGCCCAACACAGACGCCTATTCAATGATCTTAGAGGCTATTGATGTTGGTAAATATCGCCCCGGTGATCGATTGGTGGAAAGCGAATTGGCAGAGCGGTTTGGAGTTTCGAGAACCCCAATTCGTGAGGCATTACAACGGCTTGAAACGCAGTCATTGTTGTCACGTGATGGGCGCAGCTTGATTGTTGCCTCGCTTGGGCACAACCAAATGTCAGAATTATACGTGGTGCGCAGTGAGTTGGAGGGGCTGGCCGCCAGTTTGGCCGCACGTCACGCCACGGACGAAGAGGTGCGTATCCTGCGCGAGATGGTTGAGGACGACAACGCATTGATGAACGATCCTACTGCCCTGGCTCGTGCGAACCGTCGTTTCCATAAGCAAATTCACCTTGCCTCGCACAACCGTTATTTGGTGCAGCAATTGGATTTGGTCCACCGCACAATGGCGTTGATGACCGATACGTCGTTGTCGGCTGAAGGGCGGGGAGAGATTGCGCAGGCCGAACACGCCGCGATCGTGACGGCGATTGAGGCGCATGATGGTGAGACGGCGGGCAGAGTTTTGCGCGACCATATTTCGGTGGCCTTCATGACGCGGCTAAAGCAGGATGCGGCGCGGCGCCAAGAAGAGGGGTAAACTAATTGCTCTTGGACACCCCATGTTCGGTTTTGTCCCAGTAAAACGGGGTTACAATCATCTCGTATAGTGCTTTGTATGAGGCGAGTGTGCCCAGTGTGAAATAAAGCGGCATTGTCAGCACCCATTTCATCAAGTGACGCCTGTTTGGGGCGCAAACAGCCGTCATGCTCATGGCGATGGTTAAGATTTCAGCAATGAAAAACAATAGGATAAGGGCAAGGATAGCTGTCTCGTCTAGGACGTTTTGAATGGGGTGCGTGTAGCCAAATATTGTGATCCAGAAGGACCAAAGCACTGGCGCAAATGCGAATTGTGAGAAGGTGGCGAGGAAGATCATTTGCAACCCCATGATGCGTTTGAAACCTAAATCGCGCATCAATCTCTTTGGGTCTCTCATGTGGACACAATAGGTAATTATAAATCCCTTAAGCCAGCGGGAGCGTTGGCGCACCCAACGCCACGGCCGGCAATTTTCCTCTTCATATGTCACGGTTGGGGTCAATTCGGTAACATAGCTGTGGCGGGCAAGGCGAACGCCTAAATCTGCATCTTTGGTCACGTTGTGAGCATCCCACCGCCCCAGTTGTTCAAGCGCGTTTCGTTTGAAGAACAGGGTTGTCCCACCGAGTGGAATAACGAACCCTAGTTTGGCAATTCCAGGAAGAACGACGCGCCACCATGTTGCGTATTCGATTGTAAAACAACGTGAAATCCAGTTCTCACTTGGATTGTAAAAATCTAGGACGCCCTGCAGGCAGACCACATTGTCGGGTGATTGGTCAAAACGTGTCACTACCTTTTCAATTTGGTCAGGTTTGTGTACATCCTCTGCGTCCCAAACCCCGACAATGGAACCACGACAGAAATCCAGTGCGTAGTTCAAAGCACGTAGTTTGGTGGTTAACCCCTTTGCAACCGGGACTTCGATCACTCTGATCCAGTCAGGCAATTGCGTGCGTGAAATCGTGGCGCGGGTGATGGTGTCTGAGGCTTCAAGGACCAGCACAATTTCTAGTAACGATTTGGAATAAGTTAGCTTTTCCAACCGCTTGATAAGCGCCCCTGCGATTTCTTGTTCGTGCAACAATGGAACCATGACGGATACTTGAGGTAATCGGAACCCGCGTGTTTGTGAGGGCGGTGCAGGCGGCGTGTGTGCGATCTGCGCGATGAACCCTACGCCTTTTATCCCGATTGTGAGTGTTAAGGTTGCTGCGGCCCAAAGCATCACAATACTGAGCGCCCAATAGGGGAAAAGCAATATAATACAGAGCAGAACCATGCCGCTAACCAGGATCTTTTTTGATCGCAACAGATTGCTCTCTACCCAATTGTGGCAGCTTTCAATGCGAGCACTTGGGTAATAGCCTTTTGCGCCAATTGTTCCCCGTACAGTCGTGTGATTTGCCGCTGAATTTGTTGTGGATCAGCGACCACTGGCAGCAGGGTTAGGAGGGCGTTTCCCATCGCGACGCGTAACTGTTCAAATTCAAGGGGGCTGCTGGTTGCGACAAGTAATGTATTGGCGATACGTAAGCATGGGACCACTTTATATTGGAGGCAAACGGTGGCTGGCA
>TARA_B110000881_G_scaffold106604_1_pt1 | contig 31652 bp, 30 predicted proteins | sample TARA_B110000881 | Tara Oceans TARA_B110000881 (sample SAMEA4398150) | marine metagenome | biome: Polar Biome; feature: [MES] marine water layer (ENVO:01000295) within the mesopelagic zone...; material: water (ENVO:00002006), including particulate matter (ENVO:01000060) such...
AAAAATTGCGGCCAAAATGCCTGCGTGAATCATTGAGCGGTTCTTGAACTTGTGCTAACGGCTTTCTCGAATACGTCGCACGGCGCATATACCGAGGAAAAAAAATGTCTAATAACAATTTTGATGCGGATCACCTTGATACGCTAGACCGCGACTTAGGTCGTTTGGCGAATCTAGAAGCGGCGACGGCCTTTGCTTCACGCCCGATGGTTGGTCTTGGTATCTCATTTGTGTTTGTGGTGCTTGCCAGTCTTTTGGCAACTGTCTTCTTTGGTCAGTCCAATAACACCTTCATCGTAATTATTGCCGCTGGTATTGGTGCCTACATGGCGTTGAACATTGGTGCGAACGATGTGGCTAACAATATGGGTCCAGCCGTTGGGGCGAACGCCCTGTCGATGGGTGCCGCAATTGCGATTGCTGCTGTGTTTGAAAGCATGGGCGCATTGTTGGCGGGGGGCGATGTTGTGTCGACCATCGCTAAAGGCATCATTGCACCTGAAAGCATGCAAACCTCAGCGATCTTTATCTGGGCAATGTTAGCAGCGCTTTTATCAGCTGCCCTTTGGGTGAACTTAGCAACATGGGTTGGCGCACCGGTTTCCACGACGCACTCTGTTGTGGGCGGTGTGATGGGTGCTGGTATCGCTGCTGCAGGTTTTGCAGCTGTGAACTGGCCGACCATGTCCAAGATCGCTGCCAGCTGGGTGATTTCCCCAGTACTTGGCGGCGCAATCGCCGCTGGTTTCTTGTGGTTTATTAAATCTCGCATCGTTTACCAAGACGACAAAATCTCTGCGGCGAAACGCTGGGTTCCAGTTTTGGTTGGCATCATGGGTGGTGCTTTCTCAACGTACCTTGCGATGAAAGGTCTGAAGAAGATCATCAAGATCGATCTATCAACTGCCCTGACTGTTGGCCTCGTGCTTGGCATCATTATTTGGTTGGTCATGATCCCGGTAATCCGCAAACAGGCTGAAGGCCTTGAAAACCGTAACAAATCGTTAAAGGTTTTGTTTGGTATTCCACTCGTTGTTTCTGCTGCTTTGCTTAGCTTTGCACACGGTGCCAACGATGTTGCGAATGCAGTTGGTCCATTGGCTGCGATCGTTCAAGCATCTCAATCAGGCGATTTCACGGCTGATGTTTCTATCCCGCTTTGGGTTATGGTTATTGGTGCGATGGGTATTTCCTTTGGTTTGTTCCTATTTGGTCCAAAACTGATCCGTATGGTTGGTGGCCAGATTACCAAACTAAATCCGATGCGCGCTTACTGTGTGGCCTTGTCTGCTGCGATTACTGTTATCGTTGCCAGTTGGTTGGGCCTGCCAGTTAGCTCGACCCACATTGCTGTTGGTGGTGTGTTTGGTGTTGGCTTCTTCCGTGAGTGGGACGCATCACGCCGCATGAAACGTGCACGTGTTGAAGCAAACCTTCCAGAGCTAAGCTCAGATGAGCGCAGCCGCCGTAAACTTGTGCGTCGTTCGCACTTCCTGACAATCATCGCTGCATGGGTCATCACAGTGCCTGCTGCTGCGATCTTATCGGCGGCATTATTCTTGGTGGTTAGCACAATCGCTGGCTAATCACCTTAGGTTAAATGACAAAACGGGCAGGGGATCAAATGATCTGCTGCCCGGTTTCGTTTGTCTGGAGGGGCGGTTACTTGTTCGCCCTATCCTCTGCGGCCAGTGCATCGCGACGACGCTGACGGCGCAGCATATGCCCCACACGGACCGACATAACGTGGCCTGCGCGTGTGCGGGTTTTCAGCACGGGTGTGTTCTCTGATGCATCGCTCGTAGCTTCGCGTTTCAGAATGTAGATACCGGATAGCACAATCACGGCTGTACCGAGATAGGTTTGCCACTCCGGCGTCTCTGCAAAGATGAAAAACCCAAACAAGGTGGCCCAGATAATTTGTGAATACTGCATTGGCGCCACGATGATCGCGTCTGTGCGCGTATAGGCGGCCACGAGCAGCCACATAGCCGTCAGCACCAGCAAAGTATCAATGGCGAACAGCCCAAGGTCTGCCAAAGGGATTTGAACGTAGACAAAGGGCAGCAACAGTGCGGTGATGAACAGGTTGGACATCATGGGATAGATCATCATCACAACTCCGCGTTCGTCCGCGCCGATCTTGCGGGTGATGATGGATACAAATGCACCTGCACAGGCCGCCGTGATCGCCGCGATATGGCCCGTTGAAAATTCAGCAGAGCCCGGGCGGATCACGATCAGGACTCCGATCAATCCTACCACAATAGCCAGTCCACGGCGCAGTCGCACCACTTCGCCTAGCATAGGGATCGCCAGAACGGTGATGATGAGTGGAGAGGCAAAGATGAACGCGTAAAATTGCGACAGCGGCAGAGCGGTCACAGCGTAAAACGCACAGAGTGCTGCAGCCACGCCAACAATGCTGCGGATGGTCATCCAGTAGGGGTGTTTGGGGTGGATTGTGTCAGGTTTTTGATCACTCATCATCACAAGTGTGAGGATTGGAAAGCTAAGAAGGGCTGTAATAAACACCACTTGGAACGGGGAATAGGTGGCCCCTAATTTCTTGACAATCACGTCATGGGTGGAAAAGACAGCAAAAGCGGCCAGTGCCATCAAGGCACCTGCTGCGTTGTTTGAAAGGGTAGGAAAGCGCATCAGGTTTGTCCTGTTTAGGTGTGTTATTTCATCGGTAGCACAGGCTCAGACAGGATCAAGGTGCAGAATGGGCAATAGCTTGTCTTGGTCCTCCAACCTACCCTTGAAATGAGGGTGCAAGCCAAGGTATGAGCAAGGCAACAAATTCTTAAAGGGCAGAGCATATGCGCAGAGTCGTCGTAACAGGTTTAGGTTTGGTCACACCGCTGGCTGATGGTGTCGAAGAAAGCTGGAGCCGCATTCTAGACGGCAAATCCGGCGCTGGACCGATTACCGGTTTTGACACAACGGGCCTTGTCACAACGTATGCCTGCGAAGTTCCTTTGGGCGACGGCACGGACGGCACATTTAATGCTGACACTTACATGTTGCCAAAAGAGCAGCGCAAAGTTGATACATTTATTCAATTCGGTTTGGCTGCGGCCCAACAAGCGGTTGAAGACTCTGGCTGGACGCCGACAGAAAATGACGATCTAGAGCGCACAGGCGTTTTGATCGGTTCTGGTATCGGTGGATTGAACTCTATCGCCAACACAGCTGTGTTGATGGAAGAAAAAGGCCCACGCCGCGTCAGCCCGTTTTTTGTACCCGGTGCATTGATCAATCTGATCTCTGGCCAAGTGTCTATCAAATACGGCTTCAAGGGTCCGAACCACTCAGTTGTGACCGCATGTTCCACTGGTGCGCATGCGATTGGTGATGCGTCCCGTTTGATCATGTTCGGTGATGCGGATGTTATGGTTGCTGGTGGTGCCGAAGCTGCGATTTGTAAAATTGGTATCGCGGGCTTTAACGCCTGTAAGGCGCTGTCCACTAAGGGTGTGGATGATCCGCAAAAAGCCAGCCGTCCATATGACTCTGACCGTGATGGTTTCGTCATGGGCGAAGGTGCGGGTGTTGTTATTCTTGAAGAATACGAACATGCTAAAGCGCGTGGCGCGAAAATCTATGCCGAAGTTCTGGGTTACGGCCTTTCAGGCGATGCATACCACATCACAGCCCCATCAGAGACCGGTGAGGGCGGCGAGCGCTCCATGCGCGCAGCATTGCGCAATGCGGGCCTAGAGCCATCAGATATCGACTATATCAATGCACACGGCACCTCCACGATGGCTGATACTATTGAGCTGGGCGCGGTTGAACGGATGTTGGGCGATCACGCTGAAAACGTGACCATGTCCTCCACCAAGTCCTCAACAGGTCACTTGTTGGGTGCGGCTGGCGCGATCGAAGCGATCTTTAGCGTTCTTGCAATCCGCGACTCTGTTTGCCCACCAACGATTAACTTGGACAATCCAGAGGTTGAGACCAAGATCGATCTAGCAGCCAACAAAAAGGTCAAGCGCGAAGTTAAAGTCGCCTTGTCCAACTCCTTCGGCTTTGGTGGCACGAACGCTTCTGTTATCTTTGGGAAAGTCGACTGATGTGGCGAAATATTGCGTCCAACGCAGTAACATTCTTGGTGGTTGCCCTGTTCTTGCTGGGCGGCCTGATAGCATGGGGCAAAACCCAATACACGACTGCAGGTCCATTGGATGAGGCGATCTGCCTGCAAGTTGATCGTGGATCAAACATGAAGCGCGTTAGCGTTGATTTGGCTGAGCAAGGGGCTGTGTCCTCTGCTGGGATGTTCCGCGTGGGTGCTGATTACGCCGATAAAACAGGCTTATTGAAGGCTGGCAGCTATTTGGTTGAGGGCGGCACCTCTATGGAGCAGATCGTTGATCTGGTCACCAAAGGCGGTGCAAGCACCTGTGGCACCGAGGTTGTGTACCGTATCGGGATCAACCGTGTTGGCGTGCAAGTGCGCGAACTTGATCCAGCAACGGGTCGTTACGTTGAAAAAGTACAGTTCAACCCTGCAACGGATGACGCCCCAAGCGCATATGCAGCTGTCAAAGACAAAGCTGACACACGTTTCCGCGTGGCATTGGCTGAGGGCGTGACCAGCTGGCAGGTTGTGGTCAGCCTCAAAAGCATGGACGTTTTGAAGGGTAATGTGGCTGAAGTTCCGGCCGAGGGCACATTGGGTCCAGACAGCTATGAAGTGAAACTGGGCGATGATCGTGCGGGCCTATTGGCGCGTATGCAAGATCAACAGGCACGGTGGATTGCCGATGCATGGGAAGGGCGCAACAGCGCTGTTCCGGTTGATAGCCCTGAGGAATTGCTGATCCTTGCGTCGTTGATCGAAAAAGAGACTGGCGTGGCCCGTGAACGTGAACAGGTCGCCAGCGTCTTTGTGAACCGTTTAAACAAGAACATGCGCCTACAAACCGACCCGACTGTGATCTATGGGATCACAAAGGGCGAGGGCAACTTGGGCCGTGGTTTGCGCCGCTCTGAACTGCGCGCGGAGACGCTGTGGAACACCTATGTGATCCCTGCGTTGCCACCAACGCCAATCGCCAACCCTGGCCGCGCCAGCTTGCTTGCTGCAGCCAACCCTGATGAAACGCCCTATATCTTCTTCGTCGCAGACGGCACAGGCGGCCACGCCTTTGCGGTCACGCTGGAAGAGCACAATCGAAACGTCGCCAAGTGGCGCAAGATTGAAGCTGAGAAGAAGGCGGCGGAGGGCAATTGATAATGCTAGGTAAAGGTGTGGGGTGATCCGGTGCCTTGCCCAGCTTTTGACTACTATGCTGTTCATCCTGTTGGGGACGGGATTTGCAATCGCCAAGTCCCAAACTCTACTCGACCTCATCTTTTTGCATGCCCAGATCGACATTGTCGCGCAGTACGCCATGAGTGAGTTTGATACACGCGCACCCCCGAGTGCAGCGCAATATGTTGCGACCACAGGTGGTTTCACTGTCATGCAAGGCAGTTCACTGGTTGTGCATGGGCAAGAAGCGGTAGCGGTGTCCTTTGGGTTTGGTGCGGATTTAAACGCTACAAATACGGGAGTGATACCGACTGCAACTGCTTGGACGCAAAATTTGAGAACCAATATGAACCGCGAAGGTATACGGTTCGATCCTGGTGCGGAAGCGCACCACATTGTAACCAAAAATGATACTCGTGCTGCACGGTCAAGAGAACTGTTGGGAGAAGCCGGGATGAACATAAGCAGCCCCGAAAATGGGGTTCCACTGCCTGGAACAAGAACGACAGCTAATCCGAACAACAAGGCTGTTCATCGTGGTGTTGTCATTCATTCAGAGGGTTATTATCGATATGTCGAGCAGGAGTTTCTGGATGCGCCAGTGACACAAAGACTTGCGGTCATTCGTAGAATCGTGGCTGAACTGGATCGCTGCGACATTAACTGGACTGACTGATGAATTTCTATTGCCTTGGATATGGAAGCTTTAACGGCTGGATAGCAACGCTTGGGCAAACACCCGAACAAAAGCTTGATGAGAAGACTGGCAAAGAGGACTTGACAGAGCAACGCCAAGTTGGCGCGTATTTTAGGTCTTGGCGGCCATATGAAGTATGGTTCACCCAACCAATCTGTCTACATTTCAAGGCTAGAGGCCGAAAACGTCATAATACTGATCGCATTTTCCATAACGCAGTTGGCCCTTTCATATCCGAGCATGCGGCTGAGATAATGCGTCCGCTTCTTAAGCGTGAAGGGCACATCTTGCCGCTTGATGCTTGATGTGATGAATAGCGATGAGAGATTTTATCTGTGGTGGGTGCCTTGGGTCGAGGAATGCGTTGATCTTGGTCGGTCTGAAAAGTTCCTGAATGTCAAGACTGTGAAGCACGACGCATTCAATGGAGGCAAAGTTAAAGGCCTGACGGCGTTTCGACCCATTCAATTTGGTAATAGTACTGATCACAGGTTTGCGTTTGGCAATTTAAGTCTTACATGGCTATTCTAAGCAAGAACCTAAAAAGGCTTTTACCATGGCTGATGCACGCACCAACATTCAATCTATCGACCCAGTTTGGGAACAAATCCAAGATGAAGCCCGTCAGGCCGTTTTGGACGAACCCTTGGTCGGTGGTTTTATTCACGCTTGTATTTTGCACCATAAGTCGCTTGAAAAAGCGCTGTCTTACCGTGTTGCGGCTAAACTGGCGTCTAACGAGATGTCGATGGTTGTGGTGCGCGAGATTGTGGAAGAGGCCTATGCAGCTGAACCTGCATTAGTTGTTGCGTCACGCGCAGATTTGGTTGCGATCTTTGAACGAGATCCAGCCTGCCACCGTCTTTTGCAGCCAATCCTTTATTTTAAAGGCTATCAGGCGATCCAAGCCTACCGCATTGGCCACTATTTGTGGACCCAAGGGCACAAAGACTTAGCCTATTTCTTTCAAATGCGGGTCTCAGAAATCTTTGGTGTTGATATTCACCCAGCGGCCAAAATTGGCCGTGGGATCATGATTGATCACGCGCACTCAATCGTCATCGGTGAAACGGCTGTGGTGGGGGACAACGTCTCCATGCTGCACTCTGTGACCCTTGGTGGGACCGGTAAAGAAGAAGAGGACCGTCACCCCAAGATCGGCAATGGGGTATTGATTGGGGCAGGTGCAAAGGTTTTGGGCAACATCAGAGTTGGTCATTGCAGCCGTATTGCTGCTGGGTCTGTTGTTTTGCAGGACGTGCCGGAGTGTAAGACAGTTGCAGGTATTCCGGCGAAGATTGTGGGAGAGGCGGGTTGTGATCAACCGGCGGTATCAATGAACCACATGCTGGGTCCAGACGCGAATTAATTAACTGATAGTGTTAAAAATGGCGCGGCAGGTCATTCCTGCCGCGCCATTCTATTTAGGCTAGCATGCCCATAGGGTTTTCAAGGTTGTCGACAATTGCGTTCAGCAATAGCGCACCCAAGGCACCGTCAATTACACGGTGATCAACAGACAGTGTCACGGACATCACGGTTGCAACTATTAGGTCGCCATCCGGTCCAACAATGGCTTTCTTCTTGCCCGCACCAACGGCCAAGATTGCGCCATGTGGTGGGTTGATTACCGCATCAAAGTTGTCGATGCCAAACATGCCCAAGTTAGAGATAGCGAAGCTGCCACCTTGGTATTCATGTGGGGCCAGTTTGCGATCTTTGGCGCGTGTTGCAAGGTCTTTCATTTCTGCGGAAAGTGCAGAAAGTGATTTAACTTCAGCGTCTTTAAGAACTGGAGTGAACAAGCCACCTTCGATGGCTACGGCCACAGCAACGTCTGATGGCTTGAGGTTGAACACACGATCACCAGCCCAAACCGCATTCGCATCAGGCACAGATTGCAGCGCCAAAGCACAGGCTTTGATAATGAAATCATTGATCGATAGTTTGACGTCACGCGCAGCAAGCTGCTTGTTCAATTCACCACGGAACGAGAGCAGCGCATCAAGGTTGATGTCACGGCGCAGGTAGAAGTGTGGTACAGTTTGTTTGGCTTCTGTCAGGCGTGCCGCGATTGTTTTGCGCATGCCGTTCAATGAGATTTCGGTGTATTCGCGATCTGCGTACATTTTAGCAACGGCTTCGGCTGATGCACTTGCTGGCATTGCAGCGGCAGTTGGTGCTGCGGCAGAAACGGCTGCTGGTGCAGCGCTTGCGCCTTCAACGTCAGCTTTGACGATGCGACCACGTGGGCCGGAGCCGGACATAGTTTTCAGATCGATGCCTTTGTCTGCAGCGATGCGACGAGCCAAAGGTGAGGCAAATACGCGATTTCCGTCTTTGGCTGCCGGAGCGGCAGGCGCAGCGGCTGGTGTTGCTGCTGACGCAGAGATGTCACCGGCGCTTTCGCCATCTTCCAAAAGAACAGCGATGACGGCATTTACTTTAACACCTTCAGTGCCTTCAGCGATCATGATTTTGCTGATAACGCCTTCATCAACTGCTTCAAACTCCATCGTCGCCTTGTCGGTTTCGATTTCAGCGAGTAGATCGCCAGAGGATACAATGTCACCTTCTTTAACCAACCATTTGGTAAGTGTGCCTTCTTCCATGGTTGGTGAGAGTGCGGGCATGAGAATTTCGATTGGCATGTCTGCAGCTCCTTATTTGTAGGTGACTTGTTTCACAGCGGCGATAACTTCATCCGTTGTGATCAAGGCGTGGCGTTCAAGGTTTGCGGCGTATGGCATCGGTACGTCTTTGCCTGTGCAGTTGATCACTGGGGCATCAAGGTAGTCAAATGCTTCTTGCATTAAGACCGAGCTGATGTAGCTGCCAACAGAACCCTGTGGCCAACCTTCTTCAACTGTCACGCAACGGTTCGTTTTCATGACAGACTTGATGATAGCTGCAGTGTCCATTGGACGGATCGTACGCAGATCAAGAACTTCAACAGAGATACCTTCTTCCGCCAGCTTATCAGCGGCTTCTAGGGAGTAGGTCATGCCGATGCCAAAGCTGACGATTGTGACGTCAGTACCTTCGCGCCAGATGCGGGCCTTTCCGAATGGAACTGTGTAGTCCTCAACGTCTGGGACATCGAAAGTTTTGCCGTACATAATTTCGTTTTCTAGAAAGATAACCGGGTTATCATCGCGGATTGCTGTTTTCATCAGACCTTTGGCGTCAGATGCTGCGTATGGCATCGCAACCTTCAGACCAGGCACTTGCATGAACCATGCTGCATAGTCTTGTGAGTGCTGTGCACCAACGCGGGCTGCAGCGCCGTTCGGACCACGGAATACCATAGGGGCACCCATTTGGCCGCCAGACATGTACAATGTCTTTGCTGCAGAGTTGATGATGTGATCCATCGCTTGCATGGCGAAGTTGAATGTCATGAATTCAACAACTGGACGCAGACCTGCAAAGGACGCACCCGTTGCGATACCAGCAAAGCCGTGTTCCGTGATTGGAGTGTCGATCACGCGTTTCGCACCAAATTCAGCCAACATGCCTTGGCTGATCTTATAAGCGCCTTCATATTCAGCAACTTCTTCGCCCATCAGGAACACGCTGTCGTCGCGGCGCATTTCTTCGGACATACCTTCGCGAATTGCTTCACGGACGGTTTGTTGCTTCATCGGTGTGCCTTCAGGCCAGTCCGGTGATGTGTCTACGATTGTCGCTGCTGGTGCAGATGTGGTTGCCACTGGGGCAAGAGTTTCTGCACTAGGTGCCGCTTCTGCAACTGGTGCAGAGGCCACGATCGCGCCAGCGCTTTCGCCATCTTCAAGAAGCACAGCAATCGCCGAGTTCACTTTGACGCCTTCGGTGCCTTCAGCGATCAAGATTTTGCCGATGATACCTTCATCAACCGCTTCGAACTCCATCGTCGCTTTGTCTGTTTCAATCTCGGCCAAGATGTCGCCAGATTTTACTGTGTCGCCTTCTTTAACCATCCATTTGGCCAAAGTGCCTTCTTCCATCGTTGGAGAAAGGGCAGGCATTAGAATTTCGGTAGCCATATCAATCTCTCCTATTATGCGTAGATGTCGGTCCACAGCTCTTCAAGAGCTGGTTCCGGGCTGTTTTTTGCAAATTCAGCGGATTCATTCACGACCGCCTTAATGTCTTTATCGATTGCTTTGAGGTCATCCTCGGTCGAGTGTTTACCTGTTAACAGCATTTCACGAACTTGTTCGATTGGATCACGCTCGTTGCGCACTTTTTGGACCTCTTCGCGGGTCCGGTATTTTGCTGGATCCGACATAGAGTGGCCGCGGTAGCGATATGTTTTGATTTCTAGGATGTACGGGCCTTTGCCCGAACGGCAGTGCGCCACGGCAGTTTCGCCAGCGGCTTTGACTGCCAGAACGTCCATACCATCAACAGCTTCACCCGGAATGCCGAATGATTTGCCGCGCTCGTAGATTTCTGCGGACGATGTTGAACGCTGCTGGGAAGTGCCCATAGCATATTGGTTGTTTTCGATTACGAAGATACATGGAAGGTCCCAAAGGGCGGCCATGTTGAATGTTTCATATACCTGACCTTGGTTTGCAGCACCGTCACCGAAGTAGGTAAAGGTCACGCGCCCATTTTCTTGGTATTTATCAGCGAAGGCTAGGCCCGCACCAAGTGGTACCTGTGCCGCAACAATGCCGTGTCCGCCGTAGAAATGCTTTTCCTTAGAGAACATGTGCATAGAGCCACCTTTCCCTTTGGAATAGCCACCCTCGCGTCCAGTTAACTCTGCCATAACGCCGTTTGCGTCCATGCCGCATGCCAGCATGTGGCCGTGGTCACGGTAAGATGTGATGCGCTTGTCGCCTTCTTCAGCAGCAGCTTCTAAACCAACAACGACAGCTTCTTGACCGATGTAGAGGTGGCAGAAGCCGCCAATCAGGCCCATGCCATATAGTTGCCCGGCTTTTTCTTCAAAGCGGCGGATCAAAAGCATGTCTTTATAAAGAGCTTTCAATTCGTCAGCTGAGACGTTCGGCTTGTCTGCGGGTTGCTTTGTCGTTTTGCGCGCGGCCATACGGCATCCTCCATCAAGATAGTTTAGTGCTAAACTATCTCTTATATGAATTGTTCTTGTGATGCGAGAGGCAATATTCCTAAAGGATGTTCAGGCCATTAATGGCCAGTTTTTATAAAAATTCTTGGAAAAATTAAGACTAGAGGGTAGGGGCGCAATTAACGAATAACGATTTCGTCGGTGCGAACCATTCCCAAAACTGAACGGGCTTGTTCGTCCAGAAGGTCAAGATCAAGATAGTCATCTGAGAGGCGACGCGTCAGGTTTTCCATCTGCTCAACGTCTGCTTTTACTTGGATCAATTGAAGCTGAAGGGCTTCGGCTTCCGCCGTGATTTCTACACGGCGGAACAACCCGAAGTCCCCTTGCACTGCTGCAAAAGTAAAATAGACGCATAGGGCAAAAGCCACTGCGAAAAATGTAAACGTCCCCAAAGCTGGGGGTGCGATACGGGTCATATGTCTGCCTCAAAACACCTCTTATCGGGTGGTGAGACCACTATGCCATAGGTGATTCGTTGTGTGAATCCCCTAAATCACAAAAACCGTTTATTTATTGGCTTTAGTCCTGCAACGCAGCGACGCCCGGCAGTTCCTTGCCTTCCATCCATTCAAGGAAAGCACCACCAGCTGTTGAGATGTAGGTAAAGTCATCTGCGGCGCCTGCAAGTTTCAGCGCTGCAACCGTATCACCGCCACCAGCAACGGTGATCAAATCGCCTGATTTTGTAAGCTCTGAAGCTGCTTTGGCTGCGGACATTGTTGCTTTGTCGAACGGTTCGATTTCAAACGCGCCCAATGGACCGTTCCAGATCAATGTCTTCAACGCTTTAAATTCATTGACGATCAGATCCGTGGCTGCATCACCTGCGTCTAGGACCATTTGATCATCATCAAGCTTGGTATCGGCGTTCAGCGTAACCATTTCGTAGTCAGCACCTGCAGCAAAGGTGCGTGAAACACGGCCATCAACTGGCAAGATGACTTTGCAGCCGATGCTTTCCGCTTGCTTTAGGATGTCACGGGCTGTGTCGTGCAGGTCTTCTTCTTGCAAAGAGCTACCAAGGGATGCGCCCATTGCGCCCAAGAATGTGTTCGCCATGCCGCCACCGATGACAAGCACGTCAAGTTTGCCAACGAGGTTCAGCAAAAGATCAATCTTGGTCGATACCTTTGCCCCACCAACAACAGCGCCAACAGGGCATTTAGGTGTTGAAAGTGCAGCTTCGAGCGCTGTTAGCTCTGCCTGCATCAGGCGGCCTGCACAGCTTGGCAATAGTTTGGCCAGGCTTATGGTGCTGGCGTGTGCGCGGTGCGCAGCGGAAAATGCATCGTTGCAGAACACATCGCCAAGCGCAGCAAGGCGTGCAGCGAAAGCTGCATCATTGGCTTCTTCGCCCGCGTGGAAGCGGATGTTTTCCAACAGAACGATGCCAGCGGGTAGGGTACCTGCTTCTGCCGCTTCTAAGGTTTCAACTAATGTGACGGGTTGACCAAAGGTTGCTTCAAGTTCTGCCAAGCAAACGCCCAAGGACAATTCAGAAACAACTTGGCCTTTAGGGCGACCAAAGTGGGCGATCAAAATTGGCAGCCCGCCTTTTGCCAGAATATCAGCAACCGTTGGTGCTATGCGTTCAATGCGGGTTGCGTCTGTGACTTTCCCGTTTTCAACAGGGACATTGATGTCCACACGCAGCAATACGCGTTTGCCGTTGAGCTCCATATCGTCCAGCGATTTCCAACCCATGTGCGTCATCCTTATCATTATTGTAAATTATGGGCGCTGTTTCGCCGTTAATCGACCTAAGGTCAACGGATGAGTGGCGCATGTGCTTGGCAATTGCCGCCGTTCGAATTAGATAACTTGGGAATTAAGTTTTGAGGAGCGCCAAGATGGCCGAGATTAAAGACCCAGAAAACACGATCCTAATGGAGCTGAAAGGTGGCACAGTCACTATCGAGCTTTTGCCAAAGGTTGCACCGTTGCACGTTGAGCGCATGAAAGAACTTGCACGCGCAGGCGAATACGACAACGTCGCATTCCACCGCGTGATTGATGGTTTCATGGCGCAAACTGGTGATGTTGCTAACGGCGACATGGAAGACGGCTTTGACATTCGCGCAGCGGGTACGGGTGGTTCTTCATTGCCAGACCTAAAGGCTGAGTTTTCCAAAGTGCCGCACGCACGTGGTTCCATTGGGGCAGCACGTTCTGCAAGCCCAAACAGCGCGAACAGCCAGTTCTTTTTCAACTTCTCTGAAAACTCATTCCTGAATGGTCAATACACTGTGTACGGGCAAGTGATTGAGGGCATGAAGTTGGTCGACGAAATCAATCGCGGCGAGCCACCAGCCGAGCCAGATCGCATGATCAGCGTGAAAGTTGCAGCTGATGTTTAAGGCTGCTGCTTTTCTGGCTTTGATTGCATCGCCTGCAGCAGCAACTGGCATCGCAATTGAAGTGGCTGGTGAAGGTGCGAATGGCACCATCACCATCGAGTTGTTTGAAGATGTGGCACCAGCACACACTGCACGCATTGCGGGTTTGGCAGCTGACGGAACCTATGACGGCGTGGTGTTTCACCGCGTTATCGAAGGTTTCATGGCGCAAACCGGTGACGTTCAGTATGGCAAAGACCCAAGCAACTTAAGCCAAGCGGGCCGCGGTGGTTCAGATCAGGCAAATTTGCCTGCCGAGTTCTCTGAGCTTCCGTTCGACCGTGGTGTAGTTGGTATGGCGCGTTCGCAAAATCCAAACAGCGCAAACAGTCAGTTCTTTATCATGTTTAAACGAGGTTACTTTCTGAACGGTCAATATACCGTCGTGGGTACAGTCACTGATGGTTTGGACGTGTTGGACGCGATCAAGCTGGGCGCAGGTCCAAACGGATCTGTGATTGGCCTGCCTGACGTAATGAAGTCGGTTACAGTTATCGACTAATATGTTGGTTGCTATTGGCACTGTGACAATCAAATAGTGAAAGGGCGTACCGGTCGGTGCGCCCTTTTTCCATATGTTTTCACATTTTTGTGCGACACCTGTTCAGGCGACAAACGATCTGTCAGCTTTGGGTGAAGGTTATCTGGAGGTATGAAAAGCGCAGTTTTTGGTTTTCTTATTCGGTGGCGTTTTGGGCCCCCGTTGCTGCTGTTGGATCTCCTGAGTTCTGGCAACACGAATGGCCTGAAACTGATTTTAGTCAAACCACAGTTGAGAGCTGGGTTGAGGTTTTGTCCAGTTTTCCACCAAAAGATGGCAGCCCATCGCTCATCGATCCGCAGCTTATAACCGCTTTTAGCGATAACCAAATCACCGATCGTGAACCCGTCATCAGCGTTTAGATTGATGGGGAAAAACCACGCGCTTATCCTGTGCGTTATCTTATCTGGCACGGGATCGTGAATGACACCGTTGGTGGGATGCCGATTGCTGTAACTTTTTGTCCGCTATGTAATTCAGGAATTACATTTGACTGTCGCGTCAACGGCCAGACGCTTAGTTTTGGGGGCAAATGCAAACTGCGTAATTCCGATATGATTATGTATGACCGCGAAACTCAAAGTTTGTGGCAGCAGGCCGAAGGGCGTGGGATTGTTGGTGAGTAGACGGGGCAAGATCTAGAAACATTACCAACATGGATGGAAAGCTGGGCCGAATTTAAGGCGCGCAACCCCGATGGTTTGGTTATGGCGCAACCCGTGACCAATCGCGATTACGGCCGTAACCCATATACGGGCTATGTCAGCCTGCAACGGCCGTTCCTCTACTCAGGCGAGGAGCCACCTCATAACATCCCATCCTTGGCCCGTGTCGTTCGTTTGGGAGCACAAGCTTGGCCTGTGACGCGTCTGCGTGAGGACGGTATCACCTTAACATGGTCCGTGGGCAGGCCAGTGCGCTGGACACCTCTGATATTGGGGAGGGGCGCGATGGGGGACGATACGCGTGCGTGACGCGCAGCGGAATGATCTGGCCCATGTCGTGATGTTCGCCTTTGCGTTTCATGCTTTCTAACCCCCGAGGGCAATTGGATGTTGGGGCGCTAACCCCAGTCCCCGGCAGAAACAAAAAAGGCGCCACAAACAAATGCGACGCCTTTTCTAATTCTTGTGTTAAACAGTTTAGCCTGCAGGCTCTGCCTTTGGCGCAGCAGCAGTAGATGCTTTACCTGGATTCAATGGGTCGTCCTGACGTTGGACTGAACCTTCAAAGTGTGCACCTGATTCAATTGCGATTGTCTTGTGTATGATATCACCCTCAACACGTGCAGTTGAAGTCAGACGAACCTTTAGGCCACGTACACGGCCGACGATGCGGCCATTGATTACAACGTCATCGGCAATCACTTCGCCCTTGATTGTTGCAGTTTCACCAATTGTAAGCAGGTGGGCGCGAATGTCGCCTTCCACAGTACCTTCAACCTGGATGTCACCAGTGGTCTTCATGTTGCCCGTCACGTGCAAATCAGTGGACAGAACAGAGGCCGCAGGCTTTGCCTTTGGCGCACTTGCCTTGAATTCACTTTGGGGTTTTGCAGCAAGAGTTGACGCCAATTGCGCAGCAGGAGTTGCTAGTTTTGCCGCGGCAGTGTCTGTCGGGGCAGGGTCGTTGATTTTACTTTTAGAAAACATCGTTTGCAGCCTTGATATAAATCATTGGGTTAACAGCTTTACTACCTACACGTACTTCGTAGTGCAAGTGGACGCCGGTAACCCGTCCAGAAGCACCCATATCACCGATACGATCGCCACGCGAGACCCTTTGGCCAACTTTTGCACGTAGCTTACTCATATGGGCGTAGCGGGTCTCGATACCAAACTCGTGCTGAATCTTGACCAAACGACCATATCCTGAGGACCAGCCCGCATGTGTCACAACACCGTCCGCCGTGGCATAGAGTGGCGTGCCATTTGCAGCGGCAAAATCCACCCCTTTATGCATCCGGCGACCACCTGTTTTAGGGTCACGACGTGGGCCAAACTTGGACGTGAAGCGGAAAGCCGCCTTAACTGGGTTCGCAAACGGCGCTTTTTGAGCTGCAATCCGGTACAAATTGAGTCGGTCCATTTGGTTCAACAATTTGTTGGCGCGAAGTGTGTCTGCTGATGCTTCTCCACCGCGGGTAGAGAAGGATAGGGGCGTCAGCGGGCCACCTTGCCCCGAATAGCCGCGACGCACCTGTTCAATGATACGCTCAGTCGGCATACCAGCCGCGCGGAACATTTTTGCTAGTGGGGCGACCGAAACGGTCATCGCTTCTTCAAGTTGACGGAAAATCTGATTGTTCTGATCTTTCATGGTCGCAATCTGCTGGGCCATATCTTCGGCCTGCAACAATGCATCCTGTGCATCGCGGACAACTTGATCACGTTCAGCGGCTGTTTTGGCGAGGGCTTCGGCAACAAAATCCATGGGTGCGCCGCCACCAGCAAAGGCAAAGGATTTACCCTCTTCGCCGCTGTCGACTTGGCTTTGCAGCTCTGCAACCTGACCACGTGCTATTTCGCGGTCTTTCATTGTGCCACGCAGTGTCAACTGGATCACTTCGATCCCTGTTTCCAGCTCGTGACGGTGTGTTTCACTGTTTAACAACTCGGACTGCATCACAGAAATCTGGGCAAGAGCTGCGTTGAAACGGTTTTGCGCGGCCAATGCTTCAACAGCACGGCTGTCGCGTTGTGATGAGATTTCGTTCAAGCGGGCCTGATAATTGCGCTGGTCACGCTTGGCTTGTTCGCGGAAATTTCCTGAGCCGATGCTGTCCATCAAGATGATGGCCGTCGCAACGATAGCCCATGCGACAAGCATCGCACTGCCGGTAAAGGCAACCAACTGCATCATTGGGCGTACCCGAATGAATCGGGTGTCCGTATCTGACTTCAGAAATACGCGACGCTCTGGAAACATACGTTCCAATTTCGCATTTATTTTTTGTTCTAGACGTGTTCGCACTGAGCGCGTCCCTTTTTGCCATCCCGTTACAGGCGCTTGGTCGTCACAACCTCGCGTCACAAGGGATTGGAGTAAACAGTGGTTGTCTGTGGGGCAAGTGCGGAGTGACGATCAAGCGAATCAGGTGGGCGGAATGTGGCAAGTTGGCAAAAAACCGCTTATTATGGTGCGGTTGCGGTGCAGACTTCAGGTGGAAGCGGCTAATGGCCAATAAAAGTCTGGTGGAATTCCGGCCTCTGCACGCTTCTCTTCGTTAAACGGTGGTTTAAGCGTTGAATGAAAATATTTTGTCACCAAGTTGTGGAAAACAGGTTTGGGATCCAAATTATTGCGGCCACATAAGAAGTGAAACCACTTCGATCCGTAGGCAACATGCGCCACTTCTTCAGCGTAAATAGTTTCAAGCGCCGCAACGGCGTTCTTCTGTTTCGCTTGCTTGAACAGGTAAATCATCTTTGGCGTCACATCCAATCCACGGGCTTCAAGGACCATGGGTACAACGGCCAATCGTCCCATAAAATCGGTCGCGGTGTCTTGGGCGGCTTGCCACATACCAGCATGGGCTGGAAGGGCGCCATAAAAGCTGCCCAATTCCTCAAGGCAATCGGCCATTAGGTTAAAATGTTTAGATTCTTCATCCGCACACTTAACCCAATCATCGTAAAAACCGATTGGCATTTCGACGTCTGAAAACCGTGCAATGATGTCCCAATGTAGGTCAATCGCGTTCAGTTCTATATGCGCAACAGCGTGAATCAACGCTATTCGTCCATCGACTGTTCCGGGCTTACGATGGGGAACATCGCGTGGATTAAGCAACTCTGGTTTGTCTGGTCGGCCTGGCTTTATCGGTGGTTCTGCGCGTCCGATTTCTGGTATTTCACCTTCAGCACGGGCCGCCTGCCATTGTGCCGCGCAGCTGCGTGACAGTTTTGCTTTTCCACGGCCATCGGCATATTTCAAAACATTGACAGCCATTTCAGCCAACGGGATCATTGTATCGCTCACAGGGATTCCACGGCCCCTAGGACGTCTTCAACGTGTCCCGGAACTTTTACTTTCGCCCAAATTTGCGCGATTTTGCCATCTGCGCCGATCAAAACCGTAGTGCGTTCAATGCCCATGTAGGTCTTGCCATACATGTTCTTCTCTTTCCAAACGCCATAATTCTCACACACAGAGCCATGTTCGTCTGACAGCAAAGGCACTGTCAGGCTGTGCTTCGTCGTGAATTTACCGTGTTTGGTTAGGCTGTCTTTGGAAATGCCAAAAACTTGGGCACCCGCATCGGCAAACTCTCGCAGGCTCTCAGAAAACCTGATGGATTCCTTTGTGCAACCTGGCGTATCATCACGTGGATAAAAGAAGAGAACGACAGCCGATCCCTGCAATGCTGATAGTGTAACATCGTCCCCACCATCTTGGGGGAGTGTGAAATCGGGTGCAGTAATAGAAATTTCGATCATTTGATCCTCATTGCTTGGCCGTTGTGATTGTGCCTGTCATACTAGCGTGAGGCGGACAAGAATAAAGACATGAGCAACGATCAAATACCTCCAGCACCGAAAAAGCGCAGTTTTCTACGCAAAGCTGCGCTGTGGGGTGTCGGAATTGTTGCGGTTCTTATGATTGTTCTGGCCGTTGGCTTGCTAAGTATGGTGGGGCGGACAGTTGTTGCGCCTGATTGGGTTCAGTCGGTGATTTCTGAACGGATCGAAGCTGCGACACCGCAGCTTGAGGTTGAGTTTGGCCAAATTGAATTTACATTGGATGACAATTGGGGGCCGCAAGCGCTTGTGCGCGACGTAGCCGTGAAAAGCCAACAAGGTGAAGAAATTATTGCGTTTTCTGAGGCTGGGGCAAAGCTGGCCTTGCGTCCATTGATGCGCGGCGAGTTGAAACCAAAGTCGGTTTCGATTTCTGGTGTGTTCGCCACATTGCTACGCGACATTGATGGCAACATGAGTTTGCGTGGCGGATCGGCGCTTTCGGCACCGTCCAAGGAAGCTGCAAACTTACCTGCTTTGATTGAGCAGTTAGATGCGGCCTTTGAGTTACCAGAACTCAACGCGCTGATCAGTGCCGAAATTCAGGCGCTCACATTGCGTTATGAAGATGCACAAGCTGGGCGGGTATGGGTTGTGGATGGTGGGCGCGTTCGCCTTGGACGGAATCGCGGGGTTCTAGACCTTGCCGCTGATTTGGCTTTGCTCAGCGGCGGCAGTAGTGTTGCGACCCTTGAGGCCAATTATTCCAGTGAGCTGGGCGACAAACGTGCGGAATTTGGACTGAATATTTCAGAGGTCTCAGCGCAGGACATTGCGCTTCAAAGCCCAGCCCTTGCATGGTTGTCCGTGTTGCGGGCCCCAATTTCGGGTGCATTGCGCAGTGGCGTGCTTGTTGATGGGACGCTGGCACCTCTAAGTGCAACTTTGCAAATTGGGGAAGGGGTTGTGCAGCCCACCGATGCGGCCAAACCGATTCCGTTTTTATCAGCGCGCAGTTACCTGACTTATAACCCAAAGCTACAAACAATCGATTTTGACGAACTGTCGATTGTAAGCAAATGGCTTACTGTCAGTACTGAAGGGCAGGCGGTTCTTAGTGGTTTGGACGACGGTGTGCTGGATGAGCTGGTTGGCCAGTTCCAACTGTCAGGCATCGCAGTCAATCCCGATGATTTGTACGAAAAACCTGTTTTGTTTGACGCTGCTGACATGGATTTCCAGCTCAAGCTTGACCCGTTCCTGTTCAAAGTGGGCCGCATGCAGGTTGCCGATCAAGGTAAGGTTTTGCGCCTAGATGGCGATCTATCGGCCGATAAAGACGGCTGGAATTTTGCAGTGAACGCACAAATGAACGGTATTAATCCAGATCGATTATTGACCCTTTGGCCTGAAAATCTGGTCATTCCGGCGCGCAAATGGATTAACCAGAACCTTATCGCAGGCAACTTAACAGACTTGGACGTCGCTTTGCGCGGTGGGGATGATCAACGGATAAACACGTTTGTGAGCTTCAATTACGACAGGGCTGATGTTCAATTCATGAAGACAATGCCGCCTGTTATGGGGGCTAGTGGTCATGCGACGATGTTGTCGAACCGTTTTGTTGTCGCGATTGATGAAGGACAGGTGTTGGCCCCCCAGGGTGGCAAGATTGATGTCGCAGGATCGGTCTTTATTATTCCTGATGTTTCTTTGAGGGGTAAAGTGGTGGGTGAAGTCCAATTGAAAACCGACAGTACAGTCACGGCGGCCTTGTCGCTGCTGAACCAACCTAAGTTAGAGGTGATGGATAATGTAGGTTTGCCTGTGACATTGGCCGACGGGCGTGCGGTTCTAAATGGCAAGATAACAGTGCCGCTGCGCAAAGGCTTAAAACCCAATGATATAAAATACAGCGCGGCTGGTTTGTTGTCTTCTGTAAAGGCATCGGGGTTGGTGCCTGATAAGGTGATTGCTTCAGATGCATTGCAGATTGCGGTTTCTGACAGTGGTGTTCGAATTTGGGGCGTGGGCCGCATTGGCACTGTCCCGTTCGATGCAGAATGGTCGCAAGCGATCGGCGCAGGAAACGGCGGACGCAGTCAGGTCAAAGGGACAATCGAATTGTCCGAACGTTTGATCGATGAATTCAACATTGGTCTGCCGGTGAAAACCTTTTCAGGTGCCGGTAGTGCTGAGATGACGTTGAAACTGGCCAAAGGCGAAGCGCCAGCGCTTTCGCTGACCTCTAATTTGCGAGGTGTTGGGATCAAGATTTCTGCACTTGGTTGGCGCAAATCTGCAAAGGCTGCAGGGCAGTTGACCCTGACAGGGCGCCTGAGTGCTCAGCCGATTATTGATGACATTTTATTGGATGCACCTGGTCTTACAGCTCGTGGCACCATCACGACCTTAAAGAGTGGTGGTTTGGACAAAGCAAACTTTAGCCGCGTGACTGTTGGCAACTGGCTGCGTGCTCCCATTCTATTGACGGGGCAAGGCAAAGGTAAACCGCTTAAGATCGATGTGTTTGGTGGCAGCTTGGACTTGCGCAAAGCTGAGTTTGGCCAAGGCGGCGGGCAGGGCGGCGGTGATGGTGGCCCGTTGAATTTGAAGTTGGATAAACTTCAAATTACGGACACTTTGGCCCTAACTGATATGCGCGGCACGTTCACGACAAAGAACGGTTTGGACGGGGCGTTTACTGCAGGTCTTAACGGTGGCACGCAAATTCAGGGACAAATCTTGCCGCAAAACGGTCGATCTGCTGTAAGGATCAAATCAAACAACGCTGGCGGTGTTTTTGCATCTGCAGGGCTATTAAAACAGGCGCGGGGTGGTGATTTGTCTTTGGCCCTATTGCCTGTTGGTAAAGATGGCGCGTTTGACGGTAAGCTTTATGTTGAAAACACCCGCGTTAAAGATGCGCCAGCAATAGCGGCCCTTTTGAATGCCTTAAGCGTTGTGGGCATACTTGAACAAATGGGTGGATCCGGCATCCACTTTCAGGAAGTTGAAGCTGACTTTCATTTAACACCGTCCACGATGACACTTATTAACGCCAGTGCCGTTGGTCCCTCAATGGGTATTTCGATGGACGGGGTATACGCCGTGGATACGGGCACTCTTGATATGCGTGGCGTCGTGTCACCATTGTTCTTCTTGAATGGTATTGGCAGCATTTTTAACCGCAAAGGTGAGGGGCTTATTGGCTTTAACTATGGCTTAAGTGGGCCTGCCAAATCCCCCAAAGTCAGTGTGAACCCATTGTCCGCATTCACGCCGGGAATGTTCCGCGAGATATTCCGCGCCCCTGCGCCCAAAGTACAAAACTAATACGCCGCGCTATAGCCGCCCGATCTTTCATCCCAAGGTTACAACGCTAATACTTGATGATTTTTTTACAGGACTGTATGGGCCAATTGATGCAGCTTTCAGATTTTGATTTCGACCTTCCCGAAGAACTTATTGCGACCCGCCCAGCGGTGCCGCGCACGTCAGCACGTTTGTTGGTCGCGCAGGGTGCGCAGACAACGGATGCCCGAGTGCACGACCTTGGTAAATGGCTGCGGGCAGGGGATCGAATGATCCTTAATGACACCAAGGTTATTCCGGCGCGATTGTCAGGCACCCGTGCACGTACTTCTGCCCAAGGACTGACAGAAGCACGTATTGACGTGACCTTGCTTGAACCACAGCCAAATGGAACGTGGGCTGCGTTGCTAAAGCCACTGAAAAAAATGAAGCTTGGGGAAGAAGTACAGTTTGGCGCAGGATTGTCTGCAACACTGGAAGGTGTTGCCGATGGTCAGGGCCATTTGCGGTTCAACCTTGACGGCGATGATTTCGAGGCCGCATTGAACCAAGTAGGCGCAATGCCATTGCCACCCTATATCGCGGCGAAACGCCCTGCTGATGAACAAGACCACCACGACTATCAAACCGTTTTCGCAACGCACACAGGCGCAGTTGCGGCCCCTACAGCCTCTTTGCACTTTGATCAGGATCTACTGGACGAATTGGCCGTCCTTGGTGTGCAGTTCAGTCGTGTGACCCTGCACGTCGGTGCTGGCACATTCCTGCCCGTTAAGGTGGATGACGTTCTAACCCATAAGATGCATTCGGAATGGGGCCGCGTCTGCGCACAAACTGCTGATGAAATCAACGCAACCAAAGCGGTGGGTGGGCGCGTGATTCCTGTCGGTACAACGGCGCTGCGCCTTATTGAAACAGCAGCGCGCGATGGTGAAATCGAGGCATGGGAAGGGGACACAGATATCTTCATTTACCCCGGCTTTACCTTCAACGTGGCTGACGCATTGATGACCAATTTCCATCTGCCGAAATCGACATTGATGATGTTGGTTTCTGCGCTTATGGGGCAGGATCGATTGCGCGAAATTTATGACCACGCAATCGCACAAAACTATCGTTTCTTTTCATACGGCGACTCTTCACTGTTGATCCCTGATCAGGCGGATTAACGCCAACGAGACGAATACGACTTATTCGATGTCGTCTCTGGCGCGGACCGCGATCTTGCAAGCTGCAACAGGGGAGGTGTGAATTGATATTTTAGGCGTGGAGCGTCGTTATGTTACAAGTTATTTCCAGCGCGTGGGCATTGTTGCTTGGTATGGGCCTATTGATGGTCGGCAACGGCATGCAAAGTACGCTATTAGGTGTACGCGGACAGATCGAAAATTTCGGTACATTCGAAATGTCGGTAATTATTTCTGCGTATTTTATTGGTTTTCTTGGTGGTTCCCGCATGGCACCAAACCTGATCCGCAGGGTTGGGCACGTTCGGGTTTTTGCCGCATTGGCGTCCCTTATTTCGGCGGTGATGATCCTGTATCCAACGCTTGTTAATCCATGGGTTTGGGTTTTGGGGCGTATCTTGATTGGGTTCTGTTTTTCTGCGGTTTTTGTGACGGCAGAAAGCTGGCTGAACGACGCGGCAAGCAACGAAAACCGTGGCCAAGCGCTGTCGATCTATATGATCATACAGACGGCCGGGATCGTCTTGGCTCAAGGTTTGATGGTGACAGCTGATCCATCTGGATATGTTCTGTTCGTGATCCCATCGATCCTTGTGAGCATCGCAATCACACCCATTTTGCTGTCAATTAGCCCGACACCTGCCTTTGATACGACCAAAGCGATGAGTTTGCGTGAATTGATGGGATTTTCCCCCCTGGGCTGCGTTGGCATGTTTTTGCTTGGCGGTGTTTTCTCTGCCCAGTTCGGAATGGCGTCAGTTTATGGAACAGAGGCTGGACTAACTGTTGGCGAAATTTCAATTTTTGTTGCGACGATCTTTATCGGTGGCATGCTCACTCAATACCCCCTTGGATGGCTGTCTGATCGAATGGATCGCCGCGCTTTGATCGCTTTGACTGCTGCGGTTGGGGCTGTTGGTGCCAGCATTGGCGTCATGTCAAATGGTGACTTCAATCTTATTTTGGTGGCAGCGTTTTTAATGGGAAGTACTTCTAACCCTCTGTATTCACTGCTTCTTGCATACACCAATGACTTTCTGGATCACGAGGACATGGCAGCGGGTTCTGGTGGAATGATCTTTCTAAACGGTCTTGGTGCAGTAAGTGGCCCACTTATTACAGGGTGGATGATGTCGGTTTTCGGACCCTCTGGTTTCTACATCCTGATTGGCGTTTTGTTTACGATGCTTGCGATTTACGCGGTCTATCGTGCGACACAGCGTCCTGCTATTCCTGTTGATGAGACCGGTAGCTTTGTTGCGATGTCACAATCTGCAATGACACCTGTTGCGATGGAAATTGCGCAAGAATACGCGATTGAAACCGATCTAGAGGAAGAAAACGAAATCTCTGCCGAATAATATGACGCAATTGTCGCAAATCGTGACTGTTCTTTTCTGCAAGCTAGGCTAACGTCGAGTTATTGACGCTATGGAATTGTAGGAGAATTCACCATGGTTGGACCGGATGATGTATTGCGCTTTTGGTTAGATGAATGTGAACCAAAACAATGGTATGTGCAGGATGACGCACTTGATCAAGAGATCTGTGATAAGTTCATGGAGACATGGGAAGGGGCCTGCGAAGGCCGTCACGCGCTGTGGCTGACCTATCCTAACGGCGCGTTGGCCTACACAATTTTGATGGATCAATTTACACGGAATATGTTCCGCAATTCGGGCAAAGCATTTGTATCTGACCGCGCTGCACTGGCTGCAGCAAAGTCTGCGATTGATAAGGGGTGGGACCTACGTGTTGATGAACCCGCGCGTCAGTTTTTCTATATGCCGCTAATGCACTCTGAAAACTTGTGTGACCAGGAACGCTGTGTTCGCCTAATGTGCGAGCGCATGCCAGAACATGGGCCAAGCAACCTATTGCACGCTCAGGCGCACCGTGATGTGATCCGTCAATTTGGCCGTTTCCCGTATCGCAACGATGCGTTGGGTCGTGCAACCTCGATACATGAAGTGGCCCACCTTGAAGCGGGCGGCTACTCAGCGATATTGCGGGACCTACAGGCCGATAAGGCAGCCTAAGCCCATATATTTATGCGCTGAAGGTTATTGTTAGCATTTGCCTGATAGAACGCGGTTCACGCGAATTGCATCCTGTGCAAAACTAGTTTAGCGGTGAACTAAATTTGAAACACTGCAATGTGAGGGTGCAAAATGGCTGACACTTCCTTTGATTTGATTGTTATTGGGGCAGGTCCCGGTGGCTATGTTGCTGCTATTCGTGGCGCACAATTGGGGATGAAGGTCGCCGTTGTTGAACGCGAACACCTTGGTGGTATCTGCCTGAACTGGGGCTGTATCCCAACCAAAGCAATGTTGCGTTCATCCGAAGTGTTCCACTTGATGCACCGCGCCAAAGAATTTGGTCTAAAAGCAGATAACATTGGCTACGATCTGGGCGCAGTTGTAAAACGTTCACGCGGCATCGCGGGTCAACTGTCCAGTGGCATCGGTCACTTGATGAAGAAAAACAAAGTCACCGTATTCATGGGCGAGGCGACAATTCCTGCCAAAGGCCGTGTTTCCGTTAAGGGTGAAAAAGGCGCGCAAGAGCTGACAGCCAAGAACATCGTTCTGGCCACAGGTGCGCGTGCGCGTGAATTGCCGGGCCTGGAGGCAGATGGTGATTTGGTTTGGACATACAAGACCGCACTGACACCACCACGCATGCCAAAAAAACTGTTGGTGATCGGTTCTGGTGCGATCGGAATTGAATTTGCCAGCTTCTACAACACGCTGGGTGCTGACACGACTGTGGTTGAAGTCATGGACCGCGTTTTGCCAGTTGAAGACGAAGAAATTAGCGCATTTGCGAAGAAATCTTTTGAAAAACAGGGCATGAAAATCTTGCAAAAGGCAATGGTCAAAAAGCTTGACCGTTCCAAAGGTAAAGTAACTGCCCATATCGAAAAAGATGGTAAAATCATAACTCAAGACTTTGATACTGTCATTTCAGCGGTTGGAATTGTTGGAAATGTTGAAGGTCTTGGCCTTGGGGAATTGGGCGTAAAGCTGGATCGCACCCATGTTGTGACCGACGAATACTGCCGTACTGGCGTTGATGGCTTGTATGCGATTGGTGATATCGCGGGCGCGCCGTGGCTTGCACACAAAGCCAGCCACGAAGGCGTGATGGTTGCCGATTTGATTGCTGGCAAACCCGCACATCCCGTAAAACCGGAAACGATTGCGGGCTGCACCTACTGCCACCCTCAGGTTGCTTCTGTTGGCTACACAGAAGCCAAGGCAAAAGAACTGGGTTACGATATAAAAGTGGGCCGCTTCCCATTCATCGGCAACGGCAAAGCGATTGCTTTGGGCGAAGCAGAGGGATTGGTTAAGACAATCTTTGATGCCGAGACTGGCGAATTGTTGGGCGCGCACATGATTGGCGCTGAGGTGACTGAGATGATCCAAGGTTACGTTATCGGCCGTCAGCTCGAAACAACGGAAGAAGATTTGATGAACACGGTCTTCCCGCACCCAACGCTTTCTGAAATGATGCACGAAAGTGTCTTGGATGCATATGATCGCGTGATTCACATGTGATTGAACAGAGCACCTAAGTCTCAGGTGCCCTTATGCTACAATCAGACATATTATTATCTATAAAAACAATGCGCTGCGTACCAGCAGCGCATTGTTCGGTTGCACTCAGAACACAGGCAGATTTGACATGAGCAAAACACCTTTTGGCCTCGTCTTCCTACTTTGGGGCTCAGGATTGGGTGCGGCGGCGCAATATGCAAAGGTGAGCGTGGTTTTTGACCAATTACCCGGCGTCTATCCCGATGCTGGAGCTGGACTTGGCTTTGCCGTGTCTTTGGTTGGGTTCATCGGGATCATGTTTGGCGTGGTAGCGGGGCTACTGGTCGCACGTCTGCGTTATCGTCGTGGATTGCTTTGGGCGCTGTGGCTGGGGGCAGCGGTTTCGGCACTGCAGGCGCTATTGCCACCGTTTGAATGGTTCCTAGCACTGCGCGGGATCGAGGGCCTTTCCCATTTGGTGATGGTTGTTGCCGCCCCAACACTGATCGCACAACTCAGCGCCTCACAGCATCGCGGCTTTACCCTGACCCTCTGGGGCACGTTCTTTGGTGTAGCGTTTGCAATCCTGACATGGGTTGGTTTGCCTTTGGTTGCGGCCTATGGCGTGTCGTCACTGTTTCTTGCCCACGCAGTCTATATGGCTGTTTTTGCAGTGATTTTGACCTTTGCGCTGGCGGACATTCCATCGCTGGAAGCGGTCACAACAATCTCTGTCAAAAGCATCGCAAAAGATCACATCGCGATCTACCGCTCCCCACGCATTTCGGCGGCAGCCCTTGGTTGGTTGTTCTACACCTTTTGCTTTGTGTCGGTATTAACAGTTTTGCCGCCGTTCCTTGATCCCTCGCAACGCGCAATGGTTATGGGGGCCATGCCTTTGGCATCTATCGCAAGTTCGATGACATTTGGCGTATGGGCGTTGCGCCGAATGTCTGCCGTTAGCCTTGTGATGTTGGGATTTTGTTTTAGCGCAGCTTGCATGATGTGGTTATGGGTCGGTCCCGCCAATGTAACTGCTTGTATCGCGCTAGCAGCGGCTCTTGGCTTGATACAAGGCGGCAGCTTTGCTGTAGTCCCGCAATTGAATAAAACAGCCGTCACACAGGCGCAGGCCAACGGTGCGATGGCGCAGATGGGTAACCTGGGCAACACGCTGGGAACGCCCGTTATGGTCTCTGCTTTGGCTGTGTTTGGCTACAACGCGTTGCCTATGTTTGTTGGCTTGGCGCTAGTTCTAGGATTGCTGGCCCATCTTGTTGCGCAGGTTTTGCGCCACAAAAGTTGATGTTCACTGTTTGTTCTGCGTTAACAGTTGGAGAATTCTGATCTGCAAACTATGTCTAGACTGTTAAAGGAGCATGAGATGGCTGAATTAAAAAATATTGAAGTACGCGGCGCGCGTGAAAACAACCTAAAATCAATCGACGTGGATATTCCGCGCGACCAATTAGTGGTTATTACAGGCTTGTCTGGGTCTGGCAAATCTTCGCTCGCTTTTGACACCATCTATGCCGAAGGTCAGCGACGCTATGTTGAATCCCTCAGCGCATATGCCCGCCAATTTCTTGATATGATGCAGAAACCTGATGTGGATCACATCAGTGGTTTAAGTCCTGCGATTTCGATTGAGCAGAAAACAACGTCCAAAAATCCACGCTCTACTGTGGGAACAGTCACTGAAATTTATGACTACATGCGTTTGTTGTTCGCACGCGTCGGGACGCCCTATTCACCGACGACAGGCAAGCCGATTGAGGCCCAACAAATCCAAGATATGGTTGATCGTGTTATGGCAATGGAGGAGGGCACGCGTGCTTATCTATTGGCTCCGATCATCCGCGATCGTAAAGGCGAGTACCGCAAAGAGTTCATCGAACTGCGCAAACAGGGTTTTCAACGTGTCAAAGTGGATGGTGAATTCCATGATCTGGACGAACCACCGACGCTTGATAAGAAATTTCGTCATGACATCGACGTGGTTGTTGATCGTATTGTGGTGCGCGAAGGGTTAGAGACACGTCTGGCGGACAGTTTGCGCACTGCGCTTGATCTGGCGGACGGTATTGCCATCGTTGAAACCGCACCGGCTGAGGGTGACCCTGTCCGCAATACATTTTCTGAGAAATTTGCCTGTCCCGTCAGTGGTTTCACGATTCCAGAGATCGAACCGCGCTTGTTCTCATTCAACGCGCCTTTTGGGGCCTGCCCAACCTGTGACGGTCTTGGCAAAGAGCTGTTCTTTGACGAACGCCTTGTCGTGCCGGATGCAGATTTGCGCGTTTATGATGGTGCTTTGGCCCCGTGGCGCAAAGGTAAATCACCGTACTTTTTGCAGACAATCGAATCCATCGCCAAACATTATGAGTTTGATCCACAGACAAAATGGAAAGACCTTCCAGCGCATGTGAAGCAGGTCTTTTTGCACGGTTCTGGTGATGAAGAACTTGAATTTCGCTATGACGAAGGTGGACGTGTTTACAACGTGACCCGCGTCTTTGAAGGGGTCATCCCAAACATGGAACGCCGCTATCGTGAGACCGATAGCAACTGGATCCGTGAAGAGTTTGAGCGCTACCAAAACAACCGCCCATGCGGGAAGTGCGAAGGCTATCGTCTGCGCCCCGAAGCGCTTGCAGTGAAGATCGCAGATATCCATGCAGGGCAAATTGTACAGATGTCGATCAGCGAAGCATTCGCGTGGTGTGACACTGTTCCTGAGCGTTTGACCAAACAAAAGAATGAGATTGCCAAAGCCATTTTAAAGGAAATTCGTGAGCGCCTTGGTTTCCTTAATAATGTTGGATTAGAATATCTTACGCTGTCACGTTCAAGTGGTACATTGAGTGGTGGTGAAAGCCAACGTATCCGTTTGGCTAGCCAGATTGGTTCTGGCCTGACGGGCGTTCTTTATGTTCTGGATGAGCCTTCCATCGGCCTGCACCAGCGCGACAATGATCGCCTTCTACTGACACTTAAGAACCTGCGCGATCAGGGCAATACCGTGATCGTGGTCGAACATGATGAAGAAGCAATTCGTGAAGCCGACTACGTCTTTGACATCGGTCCGGGCGCGGGCGTGCATGGTGGTGAGGTCGTATCACACGGGACCCCTGATCAGGTTGCCAATGACCCTAAATCTTTGACCGGTCAGTACCTCACGGGTGCTCGTTCAATTGCAGTGCCAGAGACACGCCGTAAAGGTAAGAAGAGGTCGCTGAAGGTTGTCAAAGCCACGGGCAACAACCTCAAAAATGTTACCGTTGAATTCCCATTGGGGCAGTTCGTTTGTGTGACGGGCGTTTCAGGGGGCGGTAAATCCACGCTGACAATTGAGACACTGTTTAAGACTGCATCCATGCGCCTGAACGGGGCGCGCCAGACACCTGCGCCTTGTGAAACCATCAAGGGGCTTGAGCTGTTGGATAAGGTCATCGACATCGACCAACGCGCCATTGGCCGTACGCCGCGGTCGAACCCTGCAACCTACACAGGGGCCTTTACCCCGATGCGTGATTGGTTTTCTAGTTTGCCTGAATCCAAAGCGCGCGGTTATAAGCCGGGGCGTTTCAGTTTTAACGTCAAAGGTGGACGCTGTGAGGCGTGCCAGGGCGATGGCGTGATCAAGATCGAGATGCACTTCCTGCCTGATGTCTATGTTGAATGTGAAACCTGCCGCGGTGCGCGTTACAACCGCGAAACGCTTGAGATTAAGTTTAAGGGCAAAAGCATCGCCGATATTTTGGACATGACGGTTGAGGACGCGCAAACGTTCTTCCAGGCGGTGCCAAGTATTCGCGACAAAATGGATGCATTGGTGCGTGTTGGGCTGGGCTATATCAAGGTGGGCCAACAGGCGACGACCTTGTCAGGTGGTGAAGCACAGCGTGTGAAACTGTCTAAGGAACTCAGCAAGCGCTCCACTGGCCGCACGCTGTATATCCTTGATGAACCAACGACTGGTTTGCACTTTGAAGACGTGCGCAAGTTATTGGAAGTTCTGCATGAATTGGTGGATCAGGGGAATTCGGTGATCGTGATCGAACACAACCTTGATGTGATCAAAACCGCCGACCACATCATCGACATCGGCCCAGAGGGCGGTGATGGTGGTGGTATGGTTGTTGCCATAGGCACACCTGAAAAAGTGGCCGAGGTCGAGGGCAGCTATACAGGCTATTACCTGAAGGACATGCTGAAGCCGAAAGCGGCACCCGCTAAATAGTTAGGCAGCCATTGCCGCCAAAAGCGGCCCAGCTTCGCGTCCTTTAATACGAGGGCGCGCGGAACCCCCATGATTGCCAAGATTTTCGCGCAGTTCAGGGAACAGGGTTAGGATCTCTTCTTGGGTGTCATAGTGAAAGCCAGACATTGTCTGATCCCCCGGTTAATAGCTTTCACAGGCCACGCCATTGGCGGTGATCACCTAGTGACGATCAAACAGCATGTGGTGGTATGTGACTTGCTCCATGTCATAGTCGTTGGTTACAGTCAGGTTGTGGATCAAATCCTTGGCTTTTACCAGCACCTCTGTTTCGCCAAACAACGGTTCCCCCCAACACCCTTCAACAAGAACGCGGTGCTGTGGTGAAACCAACAAATCTGAGGTTGCGCCGAATGAACCTTCTTTAATTCGAATAGGGCATTGTTTTGGATTGTTGAAAATTGTGCTGTTCCCAATCCAACGGACCATTTTCAGGCCGTAATCATGGGTGTGAACATACATGCCAGCGGTAATGTTTTCGATCAAGACAGAGCCATTAGTCGTTTCAATGGAAGTCCCTGAAACGAAAAATGGAATTTGGACGACTTCGACCAAGGCACTGTCAGTATTGTGTGCCGCATCTTCAATTGTGTAGTTGAAATAGACAGTCTCGAGGTCAGCATCGCCCTGAATTTCAAACGTTCCGTCGGACAGGAGGGTAATCGTTTGTCCTTCGCCAAGGTAATTGAATTGTTGGAAGGGTCAGATGTGACAACAGCCTGACCGTGTAAGTGCGTGACCGTCAATGCACCACCAGTTGAACTGTCATTGCCCAAAACATCAAGAATTATTGTATCATTTTTGCCAAAGATGATGGTGTCATCTTTGGCAATGACAGTCGAGTGAACCGAACCACCTGCGATCAAAAAATTGG
>TARA_B110000881_G_scaffold96332_1_pt1 | contig 28916 bp, 47 predicted proteins | sample TARA_B110000881 | Tara Oceans TARA_B110000881 (sample SAMEA4398150) | marine metagenome | biome: Polar Biome; feature: [MES] marine water layer (ENVO:01000295) within the mesopelagic zone...; material: water (ENVO:00002006), including particulate matter (ENVO:01000060) such as......
TGCCACTTGAAATCACAGATAAGCCTGTGAAGAACAAGGATGGTGAGGTAATACCCAATATGTTTTGGGCTCACTAAAGAATAGTACAATATAACACGGAGATCTAATAAATCTCTGTGTTATTTTATTTAAAACACACGTTGCACACTAAAGGTGACATCATATAACCCATATAAGCACCCTTTAAGCAATCATATTAATTATCTTATCCATATATATAGATATAGCTATAAAGATCACTTAGGCAGAGCAAACTATTACATAGTAGTTGTTATCTCTCTCTATAGTATCTTATCTATCTCTTCTTATATGAATAGTATTATATTACCCGTGATATCATAAAAATAACAAGGAGTAATAAAGTACACAGGCACATAGATATATACCTGTATAAACATGGTTCGTCTAATCCAGTGAGCTGCTGGCGTAAGAGAGAACTTACAGTAATCTAAACTCAAATAGAATAAGTGTAGCAAGACTAAATAAAGGCTAAGACGTTAGTCATCCTACTGTCACTAGATGACAGCTTGTAAATGCAATGTCAGCAGGGATGCTACACTTATATCTATATCACTTAATCAAATCATTAATCATTAATAACAATTAACTATGAAAATATTTGGATTTAGCCGTAGAGGTTTCTTATACATTGACAATGGTAATAACCTTGCGTCACAACAAACAACATCAGATGAGTCTTACATGTTGAATACGTATGCATCGTTACCAGAGTTTAAAAACTTTGATGAAGCTAACACAGCTTATGAATTACCAAACAATATTCAACAACTAACAAGACTTTAACCACTTAAAACTATAATCATTATGGTTCCAACTAAAACAATGCTTGTAAGCATATCAGTATTTATTATTACATTACTATTAATCAACACAGTCGTATGGTATCTACAAGATACTTGGACTTTTAAAGCCTGCTTCTCCCATGGTGCTACAATATTTGTAACACTTATATTTGGGTGGATACCTGCTGGTATCGTAGGTCAAGATTATTATAAACGTATTTAAAGGTAATACCCGTGAGGCTAGCGGGCATGTTAGAGTGTCATGTAATTACACTTAAGAGGATAGCTTGTCAGCTTGGCTCTGCATATGTTATGGACTACAGGTCTGTTGGGTTTGACAACCCTGAAGCATATGTTGATTTGCTGGTTTAACATAAACCAGAATCGTCAACCGGGGAAACGGTCAAGTAGAGGTAATCAAGCTCTACATTTTTTTACCAATAAGTTATCATGCAAACGGAGACTATTTAATGCTGGCTATAACAACAATAAAGTTGTATAGTAACTGATTAGGTAGGTCAAAGTCTTATTAGTTCAAAAATATAAGGGGTTAACAATAACAGTTAGCCTCTTATTAAAATATTTAAGGTACGTGTTTAGGTAATTCTAAACTAGTGTGACACACATGAAGTGAAGTAGGTTAATTACCTATCGTGTATATAAGGGTAACTTGATGTAGCCTCCATGGATTATGGACTTTAATCAGTATAGAAGACAAGTGCTGAAAATTTATTTCTAACTGTATGCGGTGAAGCATATAGGACAGCCGTGCCAGTTGTAGTTGAATAAAATAGACTGGCTTTTTTTACAAACCACTTAACAAAATCATATCATGGATAAATTTACTAGAATTAGCGTACACATTGCTGCTTATTTTGTAGCATTCAATCTATTTAGAGTTGCACACCACTCATCAGGAGAAGGTAACTGGCAAATCTCTATTATGTTCTTCGTATTAGGCGTATTCACAATGTATATACCGTCAATGCTAACAGCAAAAGAAAAAGAAAAATAATCATTAACCATTTTAATCATAAGAACTATGAAAACTAAATCACTTTACTTATTACTTGCATTGTTTCTGATTACACCAGTACTACAATCATGCGGATCATCCAAACGTGGATGTAAAAAGATGAGAAAATACCGTACTTACTCATTTGGAGACAACCAACAAGAAACACAAACTTACAGATTGGGATAGATAGACTATCCCTTTTACATTTATCAACCACTTAATCTTATCAATCATGAGAATACACATTAAAGAACCAAGCAGATTTGCTATGCTCAATGGAAACATTGTGCTTACACACTTTCAAGACACACACAATACTATCATACGTAACAGTGATGGAGATATACAACGTGTTAAGAATGAAAAACTAGATGGCTTAACTTTAGAAGAGTTAAATGAAGGCCTATTAGAGAACACATCGTTACGTGAAGTAGCTGCAATAGAAGAATACATTGTAGTTGGTGATCATAATAATGATGATGAATCATACATGGCTTACGCCACATCTTATTCTTAACCAATTAATATCTTAATATACACTTTATGAAAAACTTAAAAATCAAATTTGGCTACGCTGAATTCATTGGCCTTGGAATAGCTTGGCAATATGATAGAGCAGCTATCATAATACCATTTCTTATGATTGAAATCATATGGAAAAAGAGATAATAACTATCAAACTTAAAAACAAACACGCACTATAGATCGTACTAACAATACCAGTACTTCTATATCTTATATAATGATCTTACTACTGTGGGATTATAAATGTTAAACATGGTGATGTATGTTTAAGTGGTGAATGGATCTTACCTGGGAATTCCTGGGTAAGGTTGCATTCTTTTATAAAAGAAAATTATGTCTACAACAATATCAGAACAAACCGTATACAACTTACTTGTATCTGCATTAGATAACAAGTCTATAGATAAAAGCTTATTTGTTAAAGCAGTAATGAAAGCCTGTGATGGGTCTTCAAGAATGGAATATTTATTACATTTACTGCATAACAAAGGAAGTATAATAACTAAACAAGGAGATTACTTTACCACAATACCACCAAAGTATCATCAAGGTGATAAATTTAACTATGATACTTTAAAAGATCTAGGCTTATGTACTGATGACTATGAAGTCTACGGTAAAATAGTTAATGATGAAGGTTGGGGTAATGATTATGATCCTTTTTATGGTAGAGTTAAAACCATATTGTTTTACCATGACACAGATGGTAAGATGAAACATTATGATGAGACTATAAATACTTCAAGTTTAAATATAATTAATAAGTCACAAATATCATATTTTAAAAGTTTAACTCATGGCAAAGATCTCAAAAGAACTCCTAAGAAAAGAAATCAAGGACTGGAAAACCTTGAAGAAATTACTACACAGACAAGTAGTTAACTTTGGACCCTATATGGAAAAAAAGTATAGGATGAGAGATAGCAATCTAAGCCAAATAGAAAATAACAGAGAAGCTATCAGAATAATACTTAAAAATTATGTCCAAGAACTACAGGTTTGGAATAGTTTCTAAGGAAGTTATTGAAGATCCTGAGTTAAGCCTGGGTGCTAAAGCATTATATAGTTTACTATGTACTTATGCAAATAAGCAAAGAGAGTGCTTTCCTTCCATATCAACCCTGTCAGATTATTTAAATATCTCTACCAGATATACGGATAAACTGATAAAGGAACTGAAATCCAAAGGTTATATTACCAGAACAGGTAGAGTTCTAAAATTAAAATAAAATACATAGCTATATATATGCTGTTTATTTAGAGTACTTATCCTTATATAAATTATAATTACTGTATCAATACGTTTTAAATTATTACTTTTACATATATACTATGTACAAAAAATGATTTACCAATTACCAAATGGACGTATAATAGAACTATCAGTGGAGCAATTCCTAGATCTAAATGATACAGAACTTAAAGACCTTAATGGTTTAAGTACTGCATACAGTCATGAGTGTGGTAATCCTTTCTATAACTTATTTTGTAAAACAACAGATGACAAAGAAGTCACTATGGTTGAAACTCTTCTAGAAGATGAAGAATTCTCCCATGACTTATTTGATGTTGATGTACAAGAAAAGCTAGATGATGATTACTTTCACAGAGATGACACATAATATCATATAAATCTAATTTTTTAAAACCAAAGAAAAATGCAAAACAAAGTTCAAATTGTCCCTGATGAGTTAGGGAACGTAATCCGTATGTCTAATAATCCTGAGTTTGGATATGTAAGACTATCACAAGACAGCCATAAAGTAACAAATGGTTTTGTTAAAAGAATACCACTTACTACACTGTTACACGGTGAGTTAGAAAGCTTACGCAGCATGGACATTCAAAACAAAACTGAATTATCTGGTAAAATTGTTGTTAAAGAACAGCTTATACCATTTAGTACAGATAACTCTGATAGAGATTATAAAATAGCAGGTAATACTGGTATTATTTGTTGTGTACATGGTGAACCTATTTATAGGAAAACATTCTTTACTGAAGATGTAACAGCTGAAAACATATTACTTGACCATACTAATGGTGATGCAATACGTTCAGCTAATAATGCACCTGTTGATGCTAAAATGCTTAAGATAAACAAATCTAAGCCTGTAGCAGTAGTAACACCAGAACAAGCATTTGATATAGAAGACAAGATTACTGATGAAAGTCAAGTAGATCTTGAAGATGCTATTGAAGAAGCTAATGACACTGAAGTAGTTGTCAATGAACAAGAAGAAGTAGAAGTCTTAGAAGAATCTACATTTGAGTTATAAACTTTAACTCATTAATTATTAAAGAGCCTCAGTAGAAATACTGGGGCTTTTTTATTTACTAACCATTTTACATCCTTTCACACATGCTAACACAAGAACAAAAACAAACCTTAGAGCTTCAGAATAATATAGCTATTCTGCAAGCAAGAGAATCCCGCTATATGTATTTAGGCTTATTGTCTGAATATCAGTTACAACCTGAGATTATTGCTCAGAAACTTGTTTATACAAAGTTAAATCCTCAACAACATTTCTTATTTAAAAGAGTGTTACATGGTTTAAACATTTATAAACCTGAAGAACAATCCAACTTACACTGGGATAAGAAAAGACGTGTAAAAAAAGTATGGCAACGTGGTCAACGTGAAGTTAATGCTTGGAAACAAGTAATTTGCAATAAGTATGCAGCAAAAATCCTTGGTAATTTTACTAAGACTGGAGCTGGTGAATACTTAAACTCAATCCCTGTGGATGAGATAGACCATGAATACATTAATACTATGTCTTTAAAAGATTTAGGAATTAAGTATGAAGACTTGATACTATTCTATATGAATAAAGGCTTATTACCTAGAAACTTTTTATCTTTGAAATAATGAAGACAAAAAAGAAAATATGTAACAATTGCAATACTGAGCAGTTCATTTGGAAAAATGATAAAGGCAGCCGGTATTGCAAAAGTTGCTGGTATAGATCAATGGAAACTAAAAAACCATTGAAAGCTAGAAAACCTTTGAATCCAAAATCAAAGAGAATGCAAACCACAGATTTAGCGTATAGTAAATTACGCAGAAAATTTATGGAACAGAAACCAATGTGTGAAGCAGCACTTCCTGTATGTAATGGGCCATCAACTGATGTTCATCACAAAAAAGGACGTGGTGAATATCATCTTAAAGTAAGTACTTGGTTATCTGTATGTAGACAGTGTCACACATGGATAGAAGAACATCCTAATGAAGCAAAAGAATTAGGATTTTCTGAATCAAGACATTAATCATAAAAAAGCAATATGAAAAAAAAATTTAATAAAAACCGTGAAGAATATTATGAATCAAAAGGCTTAGGCCAAGGTAAAACTGAAAGACAGTATAAAACAGCAATGAAAGCTATATTGTATTCATATTTTGCATTAATAATAATAACTTTATATCTTATATATGATACGTATTTATAAAAAACAAAAACATAAAGCTACTATATCTGATTATGTAAGTAAATTACACTGGGACACTATCAATACTGTACTTGATGCACAGAAAATTGGTAAATGGACTAAGAAAACAGAAGTTCATTTAAACAACAACGCAAAGCTTATAAAAAAATATCAAAGAAGATTAAGCCTTTTAAGATTTTAAAATGACATACAGAGAAGTAGTACAAAAAGATGCATTAGCTATAGCTGTGCAACATAAAAGATGTGGATTAGGCGTATCAATGGGTGTAGGTAAAACAAGAATTGCTATACAACACTTACAAAGAAACTATAATCCTTTTATAAAAGCCTTGGTAGTAATACCAAAAAATGCAGTAGCACAGTCTTGGATTGATGAATTAGGTAAAATGGGAATAGAATCCTTAGTTAAACACATAACGTTTACTACATATTTATCATTAAAGAAACATGAACCTAATGATTATGATGTTGTCTATTTAGATGAATGCCATAGCTTGTTAGACAAACATGAACTTTTCTTGTCAAAATTTACAGGAAAAATACTGGGTTTAACAGGTACACCACCAGTAAGATCAGGAACAGAAAAGTATAGAATGGTTGCAAAATATTGCCCTATTAAATATGAATTTTCTGTTGATGAAGCAACTGAAGGTAAAATCTTAAATAACTATTCAATTGTAGTACATGAATTAACTTTATCTCAAGTTCCAAATTATAAAAAAAAGAACAAGAAAGGTGGTTTTTGGCATACAACTGAATTAAAAGATTATAACTACGTAACTCAAAGAGTAGCTGAGGCTAATACACCTAAACAAAAGCAATTTGCTTCTATTATGCGTATGAGAGCTTTAATGGACTATACTACTAAAGAGGTATATACTAAAGCACTGCTTACTAATCTTTCAAGTAAAGCTATTGTATTTGCTAATACACAAGATCAAGCAGATAGAATTTGTAAGCATAGTTATCATTCTAATAATCCACAATCTGATTATAACCTTGAGTTATTTTCAGATGGAAGAATAGATAAACTATCTTGTGTAGCTCAATTAAGTGAAGGTGTATCAATACCTAATCTTAAACAAGGAGTTATTATGCATGCGTATGGTAATGAAAGAAAGACTGCACAAAGAATTGGTAGACTGTTAAGATTAAATCCTAATGATACAGCAATATGTCATATTCTAATGTACAAAGGTACACAAGATGAAAGATGGGTTGAAACATCATTAAAAGGTTTTGATCAAACAAAAATTAAACATTATAATCCTTTAAAACAATAATCATGGGAAAAATGAAAGAAGTTCTTATGGACATGATCCAGAAAGAGTATGGTTCTTATGAAAATTATCAAAGAACTTTAAATGAAGATGCCGCTTCACAGTGGGTACATAAAGATACACCTTGTCCTAATTGTAATAGACAAACTTTAATGCAAAATGAAGATTTAGCAATTAATTGTGATGCATGTGGTCAAAGTTATATTGAAGTTGATAACGCTTTAAGATTTAAATAATATGGAACATATAGATACAATAGACGGATTAGAAGTAGAAGTAGAATACCTTTATGATGAAGGAGAACCAACAGTTTGGACAGAATCAAACGGTGATCCAGGAACACCAGGTTATCCACCAAGTGTAGAAATATTAGGAGTATTCACTATATTAAAAGATAAAAATAACAAAGATCTTAGAGTTGATATATTACCAATATGGGATTATGATTTAGAATCTTTAGAAGAAGAAATACTAGAAAAAAACCACAGATGAAAAACAATATATCATTAAATGCTATAATAAAGGGTGGTCAAATTGATTACCCTTTAAATGCAGATAAGAAAAGATTGCTTAATTTTTTAGCTAATACAACTGAAGGAGCTAATGTAGAAATATTTATTAGTGTTAATGACGGAAAAGGTACCAATGCTCAACTTGCAAGAATACACGCTATGTGTAGAGAACTTGCAAATGAAATTGGTTATACTTTTGAAGAAATGAAACTTCAGATAAAAAGAAAAGCAGGACTCTGTTTTATGAAAAATAATACAGAATACTGCAAGTCTTTTGCTAAATGTGATAAGGAAGAGCTAAATCTTGCTATACAAGCTTGTATTGAAGCTGGAGATTTTAGCAATATGAACTTAAGATGATTTTTTTGGTTCTTTAGTTAAGTTTAAAATAGTTTGTATTTGATTATCATCTAAATTACTACTCTTAAGTGACTCAGTCATTTCTTGTTCAGTTATCATACGGCCATCATCTATAATAAGATTTTGTTCTTTTGCTTTAGCTTTAAAAAGTTGTTGCAATGAAAACAAAGTATAGATTTGTTGCTCATAGTCTTCTAAGATTATACTTTTATCTTGATCTACAACAATCTTTTCAAATTTTGCAAATGTATCTTTTAACGTTGCTGGATTAGGAACTATATTAGTAAAATAATGTAGCAGTATTAAATCTAAACCTGCTATATAATTTGTATGTACTTCAATACCTGTAATATTTTTACTGGTATCATATTGCGGTGATAATTTGTAGTCAGACATAATAAATATTTTTAACAAATGTAATCATTTATGGAAAAAAAAACAATAAATATATTAGAAAAGAAAAAAGTAATAAAAGAACAGTTAGAAAATACAGGTTGGGAAGAATTGTTGTATCCATTTATTGATTCTATTGGCTTTGAACACATTTTAACTAAATTGTTAGATGAAGTAAATAGCAATAGAAGATTTACACCAGGCATATTAGATTGGTTTAAACCTTTTATAGAATGTAAAAAAGAAGATTTAAAAGTAATTATGATTAATCAAGGGCCATCACCGCAAATAGGTGAAGCTGATGGTTTAGCATTCAGTTCAGGAAAAACAAGAGTCCCTGACTATATACTTAATTACATTTTAGATTATCAAGAAGACAATAATATTATAGAAAGAAGAATCACTGATTTAACAGTGTGGGCAAACCAAGGTGTATTATTACTAAATTCAACTATTACAACTGAAATTAATAGAGTTGGATCTCATTACATGATATGGCATTCATTTATAACATATTTGTTATATGAATTAAATAAAGATGAATGTAATTATTACGTAGTTATGTTTGGTAAAAAAACATTTGAATGGGAAATTTCCTTATCTAATCATACATCAATAAAACTTAAACACCCATCATCTGCTTTGTATAAAAACAAAAAGTGGGACGGTGAGAATGTGTTTAATAAAATTAATTTGCATCTAAAAAATCAGGGAAAAAGCTTGATAAAATGGTAGCAATTTCATAAATTTGTAAACAGTAAAATAAACCAAATGCTTAACAATCAACTAATTAACCTAGACTTAGAAATAGCTCAATTTAAAAAAACACTACTTGATAAATATGGTGTAGATGTTTATATATATGAGAAATTAAGGAGTTCTGGTTATATGAGACCTACAGTTTCTCAAATAGAAAAAGCTTGTGTTCAAGTAATGCATGAAATGTATCCAGATTATATAAACTATACAAACCTCAGCGTTCTTTTACGTAAAAGAGAAATTGTAATGTTTAGAAAAATCTATTGTTATTTAGGTTATCATGCTAAATATACATGTGATCATGTTGGACAACATGTTAATAGAGATCATTCTAGTGTTATACATGGTAAAAATAGTGTTGAAGACATGCTTCACATAAAAGATAAAGCTTATGTAGAAGCAATGCAAAAAATTACAAAAATAATACAGAAATATGTGGGAACTACTCCAAAAAATCATAGCGGAACGCTTAACACCCAATCAGTGCCTACTTCTATATAGTCTTAAAGAAAAGACTCAGGTTAAATTACCTAATCTACCAGAAGATTTACAAGCATTACTTGAAGAAGGATTTATAACTAAAGAGTTAGATAATCCATATATAATAACAACTAAAGGCAAAACCTTTATTACAAAGTATGATAATTACTTTATAAAAGCCAAGAAAAAAACTAATATCCAATTAATGGGAAAAGAGTTTTTATCACATATTGAAGCTTACAGAACAGTATTTCCTGCAGGTAAATTACCACATGGTAAACCAGCAAGACAAAATGTAAAAGCTTTGGCTGAATCATTTAGATGGTTCTTTGAAACTTATGAGTATGATTGGCAATTAGTTATGAAAGCTACTAAAATGTACGTTAATGAATATAGAGCAACAGACTATTTATATATGTCAACAAGTCAATACTTTATTTGTAAGCAAGATAAGCACAGAGTAAAAACCTCAGCTTTATCAGATTACTGTGACATGATTAAAGATGGAGTTCAAACAGAAATACACACATTTAAAGAAAAAGTAGTATAACATGGCACCAAATAAAATAACAGAAGTATTAAATAAGTTAAACCTTGTACTTGAAGATTTTCAAATGCTAAGAGATGGAACATGGGTTCCAGATAAAGAGTCATGTAATGACAGCATTGATAATATAGAAAGTATTATATACACAATAGAAAATGAGTAAACCAACAGAAGCATGGGCAGGACAATATACTTCATTTAATGAAGCTCTTAAGTATATGCTTAGGAGATCAAATGGAGAAGAGAAATCTATATATACACCGTGGCCAAAATTTAATGATGCTACTACTGATGGTTTAGAATGGAACACTCTAACAGTTATTGGTGGTAGACCTGGCTCAGGTAAGACTCTTATTAAAGATCAGATAATTAGGGAAGCATTTACATTAAATCCTAATGATGATTTTAGAGTATTAGAATTTCAGTTTGAGATGGTGGGTAGAACCTCAGCATTAAGACAATTTTCATCACATACTGGTAAAACATATAAAGAATTATGTAGTGCAGGCCATCAACTTACACAAGATGTTCTTAACACATGTCATGAGTACGCTAAAGAAAGAGTTAAATACCCAGTAGATATTATATCTACACCAATGACTGTAAATCAAATGCGTGAACAAGTTGATATGTATATGAATTTGCATAAAGGGAAAAAAACTATAATTACTTTAGATCACACTATGCTTGTAAAGAGAGCTCCTTATCAAAATAACAGTTTAGATATGTTGTTTGAGTTAGGTGAGTTTTTTACACAAACAAAACGTGATTATCCAGTTATGTTTATTGCATTATCACAATTAAATAGAAACATTGACAATCCAGAACGTGCACAACAAGGTAAGTATGGAAACTTTATTCTTGAATCAGATATATTTGGCTCTGATGCTATGTTACAACATGCTGATACTTTAATAGGTATTAACAGACCGGCAAAGCAAAAGATTAGGCTTTATGGCCCAGATAGATATATCATAGAAGATGATAGAACTTTAGTATTACACTTTCTTAAAGCACGTAATGGTGACACCAGAATGAGTTTCTTTAAAGCAATGTTTGAAAAAATGGAAATTGCAGAAATGGATACTCCTTCACAAGAAGAACGTAGATGATAACAACAAAAATATTAGAATTTAAAACTTTAAAAATGACTCCAGAAGAACGCAAAAAAAAAGTTGCAGTATTGAGAGAGCTGCATGAAGACTACTTTCAAACAGAAGGTATAATTAGCGCAGCATATATTCCTAAGATGGCTTACAGGCCCTCTGGTAAGGATGAACTACATGTAAGTTTCTTTCCAAGTGAGCTTGAAAGAAATAAAGATATTTATACAGAATTTGTAAGTATAGATTATGATTCAGAAGATCCAAAAAGAACATTGTATTTACATAAATATAATCCGCATTGGAAAAGTGAATATGAAATGATTGAGTCTAATAGCGGATTTCAAAGACATATTATTCCTGCATCAGAACTAAAAGTAGTTAGTGATGTTACAGCAAATCAAAATAAAAATGATATTTTTACACTTGAAGAAATTTCAGATCTCCCTAATCCGGATGAAACTTATTCTTTTAGAGGTTTAGTAGAAGTGTTGCAAAGGATAGCTAAAAGTATAGAGAAAATAGAAACCAAAATTAAATAAGTAAGTATGGCAAACAGTGTGTTAGTTATAGCTGAGTCTGGCTCAGGTAAATCAACAGCAATTAGGACATTAGATCCTAAAGAAACAGCAATTATTAATATTGCAAACAAACCATTACCTTTTAGGGGATGGAAGAGTAATTATACAGTTTTAGATAAATCCAATCCAAATGGAAATCTAGTTAACGTATCAAGTGGGCCTGGTGTATATAAAGCCATGCAACACGTAAGTGAAAAAATGCCACACATCAAAGTTTTAGTTGTTGATGATTGGCAATATATGTCAAGCTTTGAGTATTTTGATAAAGCCAATGAAAAAGGCTATGATAAATTTACTCAAATAGCAGCAAATCTTGCTCAGGTTGCAAAACTACCTAAAGATTTAAGAGAAGATTTAACTATCTTTTTCTTAACTCATGCAGAAGAATCAACTGATGTAAATGGTAACCGTAAGGTTAAAGCTAAGACCGTAGGTAAAATGATAGATAATGCCCTTACATTAGAAGGTTTATTTTCAATTGTTTTATTTGGTAAGGTTAGTAAAGAAGATGATGGTACGCTATCTTATGGTTTTGAAACTCAAAACAATGGAGAGAATACTTGTAAATCACCAATGGGTATGTTTGAGGATAGCTTTATCCCTAATGACCTAGCATATGTTAGAGATGCTATATTAGCATATGAATAAATTAAAGCAACAATCATTAATAATTAAAATTTAAAATCAAAGAGTATGTTAAGCACAAGCGGAATGTCAGCCGGAAGCGGCAAAGTTAAACCAGTTATTGATTCAGGAAATCAATTACTTAAAATCAATTCTATTACATTAAATTCACCACCATATGACCAAACGGCATATGATATGGTATTAAACGTAGAGTCTGGCCCAATGGGAGCAGACTTTGAAGGTTTTTTAGTGGATGTTAATAATCCATCAGGACCACGTTACAATGGTCAAGTAGGTAGAGTTAAATTTCAACGTTATGCATTCAACAATGCAACTCTTCCAAGCGGTAGAGAAGTAAAAAGAGATGAAGGTTTGTTAAAAGCTTTAATCAATCTTGCTGAAGTTGTTGGAAAACGTTCAGAAGTAGATGCTATCCAAGCAAACACTATTGAAGATTTTGTAAACAAAGCTAGCACTATTATATGTGATGGTAAATTTTACAATTTCTGTATTGGTGGTAGAGAATGGGAAAACAAAGAAGGTTACACAAACCTTGATATGTTTTTACCAAGATTTACTGCTCAAGCAGTGCCAATGGAAAGTCAAGAAGTTGAAAATAGTAAGTTAATTACTTTTAATGCTTCTGAACATGTTATTGCATTGAAAAATAAACCACAAGCTCAAGCAGTTAACACTTTTGAACCAGTATCTGGTCCAGTAGGTGGAGACTTTGACTTATAATTAATATAAAATGGGAGGCCTACGGGTCTCCCTATTTATTATATGATTAGCACCAAAAATTTAGTTAGTAAAATAGAAGATATTCCAAGTTATTGGATATTCCAACACTATTTAAATCTACAAGAACAGTTAACAGGCCAGGATGTTAAAATTAATTCAATTTTTAACTCTAATGATAAAACGCCAAGTTTCTGTATTTATGTAGACACATCTGTTATGCAGTATAAGTTTAAAGACTTTTCTACTGGAACTAATGGAAGTAAAATAGATTTGGTTATGCATTTATTTAACATGACTTTCTCAAATGCAAGTATTAAAATTGTAGATGACTACAATGAAGCAATGAGAAATGGTAAGGTAAAATTTGTTACTCTTACACCTGAAGTTAAATGGAAAATGGATTATATCCAGACAAGAAATTGGAATCAAACTGATGCAGATTTTTGGCTTTCTTTTAATATAGGATCATCCTTGCTAAAAGAATATAATGTCAAAGCTTTGGATTATTATACTATGATCAAAGAGAAACAAGATGGTTTAGAAAAAATGACTTTTCAAAAACCTACAACATATGGTTATTTTACAAATGACGGAAGTCTAATTAAAATATACCAACCTCTTAGTAGTAAGCATAAATTCTATAATGTATTAGATTATATGCAAGCTTTTGATCAATTGACCTACACTCAACCATATTTAGTTATATGTTCATCTCTAAAAGATGCAATGTGTTTAAAATCTTTTAATTATAAATTAGAAGTAATAGCACCATCCAGTGAGAACAGTATGATTAAACCTTATGTAATTAATAATTTAAAAAATAAATACAAAAAGGTAATTACATTATTTGATAATGATGACGCAGGAAAGAATGCTATTGATAAGTATGCTAAAGCATATAATATTAATGGTTGTGCTCTTTCTATATGCAAAGACATATCAGATGCTGTAAAAAAATATGGAGTTGAGAAAGTAAATGCAGAGTTAAAGCCTTTGCTTATACAAACCTTAAAAAAATAATATATGAAATGGTTTATACCAGGCAATGTTCCAAGTTCAAAAAATGGACGTAGATGGACAGGAAAGTACTTTATAGCTAGTAAAGCTACTATGACTTATAGAAAAGATACAAAATCTTACTATGAGGATTTTGCCGCACCTTTTAAAAAAGTATTAGCAAAATATGAATTTCCAGTAAAAATTGGTTTTACATTTCACAGAGGGAGCCGTCATAAGTTTGACTATTTAAATCCTGCACAAACAGTGCAAGATGATATGGTTAAAGCAGGGTGGATTGAAGATGATAATGCTGAATTTATGATTCCAGCATTTGAACAATACACATATGACAAAGAAAACCCTGGAGTATGGATAGAAATATTAAAAGAAAATGAATTAAAAAAAGATGAACTCAAAGGACAAAAAAGCGGAACAAAAAATAAAGACAATTCTAAATCTTCTGAAAGCAAAAGACCAAGGAATAAAAGAAATAAAAATTAATTTTTCAGGTAGTGGAGACTCTGGTGATATTGATGATGTGGAATTTAACACATTTAATGGAGGATACATTACACCTAAAGAAATTGATACAGATACTTTTATAGAGTTAGCATGGGAACTTATAGCAGAAAAAGTTGATCCGGTAGGTGATTGGGTTAATAATGAAGGTGGTTATGGTAATATTACTATATACGCTGAAACTGGTAAGTATGACATAGAATATAGTCAAAGAACAACAGAAGATTATGATTGGGGTGACTGTAGCTTATTTATATAATGGCACATCCTAATTTACACGCAAAAAGTTCAGTAAGAAAATGGGGTGGCAAACCTGAAGATTATATTGCAATACATGATTGGTTAGATGAAACTAAATCTTGGGTTGGACATAGTATTCATAGAATGTTCCGTCATCATTCAGAAGGAATTTTTGAAGCAGAAAAGTTATTTGGAAATAGTTTTACTAATACAGATGGTAAAACAGTATATACAAGATATGTTGCAGAACAACATGTAAAAGAAGATTGTAATAATTACATACCTTCAGCTAAAGAATGGTTAACCCATATGAACCGGGAAAAGAAACCAGACTGGATGAGAAAAACACTTAAAATAGAAGATTGACATGGATGTATTAAGCATATCAGAATATCATGAGCTAGTAAAAATGTTACGCAGTTCAAAAGATGATAGAGAAATTGTAATTGAAAATTTAAAAAACTTAGACGTAGATGATATATATAAAATCTTTGTTTTAAAAAGTTCTAATTTAGATCACAGAGCAGATTTATTAAAGCCTCTTGAATTTTTGTTTGATAATGAACCTTTTAAAAGTTTGTATGAAACTGTTGATAGAAAATGGGGTGGTCAAGATATTATTCTTGATTTATCTTGGTCAGCATTACATAAAATTATCAAAGAAAAGTATAATGATAATCAAGATGTAAAAAATCTATTTGAATTGGTATTTAAATCAGAAACAGAGTCTACTATTATTAAAGCATTAAGTTTTGATTTTGTTGACACTGTTAAAACAACTATTAAATGGTAAAAACAGCAGATCAACTTGCTAAAGCAAGTAAAACATTAATACTACAAGAGCCCTTTTACGGGCTCTTTTTAGTTGGCCTTAATAAAGCCATTAGAAAAGACATACCAACGGCTGGCGTTAGCAAGCATGGTATTGGTGTACAGTTAAGCGTTAACCCTGACTTTCTTGATTCTTTATCAGAAGATCATAGAGTAGGATTAGTTAAACATGAAATATTACATATAAGTTTTGGGCATTTAATTATGCGTGATATTTATAATGATAAAAAATTGTTTAACATAGCCGCTGACTTAGAAATAAATCAATATATAGAAACAAAGTACTTACCTACAGGTGGAATAACAATGGATACATTTCCAGAATTAACCTTACCAGCTAGAGCAGGGACTAAAGTTTATTATGATTTATTATCACAAGCAAAAGATGACGGTACATCTCAATCTCTTGACTCAATGTTAAATGATGAAACAGGGGACAGTCCTTATGATGATCACGGAACTTGGGAAGAATTTGATGATTTAAGTGAAGCTGATAAAAAATTAGTTCAAAAGCAAGTTGAGCATCAGTTAAAAGAAGTTGCTGAACAGACAGAAAAAAGACAAGGTAACTTGCCTGGAGAACTGGCTGAGTTGATTGGTAGATTGCGTCATATAGAACCTCCTAAATTTGATTGGAAAAGTTATTTAAGAAGATTTGTAGGAAACTCTTCTATTTCTTATACAAAGAAACTTAGAAGAAAGTATAACAAACGTTATGTAGCAAACCCAGGACTTAAGATTAAGTTTAAGAATCATATACTTGTTGGTGTTGACACATCAGGATCAGTATCTAGTGAGGAGCTAATAGAGTTTATGAGTGAGATATGCCATATGCATAAAACAGGTCATAAAATTACAGTAGCTCAATGTGACACACAATTAAATTCTGTAGAAGAATTCAACCCAAAGAAAGATTGGGCCATAAAAGGTAGAGGTGGCACATCATTTCAACCTGTAATAGATCATTACAATGAGCATGGTAAATACACAGCTCTAATATATTTAACAGATGGTGAAGCATACAATCCAGATAACTGCCCTGCAAATACTTTGTGGGTAATAAGCAGTAGATCAGAAAAGAATGATGACTTACCAGGAAGAGTAATAAAATTAAATTAATAAAAACACAATTATGGCACAAGTAAATTTAAACATTGATGACTTAAAAGGATTTGTAAATCACGTTATTACAAATAACAGATTTTTACAAGAACAAGGAAAACTACCAGTAGCAATAGAAGTAGTAGGAGAATCAGGAATAGGTAAAACATCTACAGTAGTAGAATTAGCAAAAGAAAATAATTTACATTTTGTAAAGCTAAACTTAGCTCAGATAGAAGAGTTAGGTGACTTAGTGGGTTTCCCTGTACGTCAATTTCAGATGTATAAAGAGAAAACAGTTAAGAAAGTAGATGATTTAAACTATACAGCAAAAGCAGGAAATGATTTAGCTAAACTAGGAGCTACTGTTACTAAAAAAGTAGGCCAATGGGTTGATGAGTTAGCAGTAGATGCTTATTTAAAAAACGGTTATAAGATGGCTGGTAAAAATAGAATGTCTTATGCTGCTCCTGAATGGATTGCTGATGTAAAACAAGGTGGTATATTACTACTTGATGACTGGAACAGAGCTGATACAAGGTTTATACAAGCCTGTATGGAGCTTATTGACCGTCAGCAATATATTTCATGGTCTTTACCAAAAGACTGGCATATAATGCTTACAGCTAATCCAGACAACGGTGATTACAATGTAAATTCAGTGGATTCTGCACAGAAAACTAGATATATTACTGCAAACCTTAAGTTTGATATTGATGTATGGGCAAGATGGGCAGAAAGTGCAGGGATAGATTCAAGATGTATTAACTTTTTGTTATTACACCCAGAATTAGTAACGCAAGAAACTAATTCAAGATCTATTACTACTTTCTTTAATTCAATCTCAAGTTTTGAAAATTTTGAAGATAACTTAAGTATGATCCAAATGATTGGTGAAGGTTCAGTAGGAGACACATTTGCTTCTATGTTTACTACTTTTATTAATAATAAACTGGACAAACTGGTAACACCTAAAGATTTATTGACTCATGAAAATGAATCATATATTCTTGGAGAGTTAAGAGGTTGTGTTGGTAAGGATGATACATACCGCGCAGATATTGCATCAACACTAGCTACTCGTTTAGCTAATTATGCTGTAGTATATTCTAAAGAAAATACAGTTAATCAGAAAATTACTGATAGACTAAAGTCTTTAGCAACTAAAGATTACTTTACAAATGACTTAAAGTATCTTATTGTTAGAACCATTTTTAATGGAAACAAACAAAAGTTTAATAAACTAATGATGATCCCTGAGATTATCAAAATGACAATGAAATAGAATGGCAAATAAATCAGTATATCAAGTCTTTGATACTGATGCATTGACACACTTTGGTTTAGATAGTGCCCCAATATATGGGGTACTAACTACCAATGGTGTTGAAGATGTATTATTAACACAAGACAAAACTATTTATGAAAAAATATCACGTTTACTCACGGTTCCTAATGAATCTGACACAACGTTTATAAATAAAAAGAAAGCTTTTATATTACCTAAGTGTGATGTATCTCAAGACAGACTTAAAGCAGCATTAAAAGAACATAAAATTACAGTAACTAATGATTATGAACTTGCTGATCTTGTAATAGGTCATGAAGAAATAGAACAAAGAGTAGAAAGTGGTAATAATATACTATCTACTTTAATGTTGGCAAAACTTTGGAACATGGAAGCTATATCTGATACTGGTGGTTCTATTAAAGCTGTAGATAATCATACTAGTCACACAATTGTAACTAATAAAATTACTGAATTAATAAGATATTATAGTTTAGACATAGAAGAAACACTATATGATGAGTGGATGTTGACAGGTTTAGCAATAAATTTAGCTTATAAAATTGATACAGGTGTTGTAGGTACTATAGATACACATACTGTATTACATTCTTCAGCTAACAGAATGGTTTTAGATGAGTCTTTACTTGATATGCTTAAATCTCAATTAAATTCACTTTCAAGTGATGATTCAGATTTAGCAGGAGCTGTTATACCTACAATAGATTATACTAAAAATCATCATTTACTTTGGCAATTTGCACATGATGTTGAATACAAAATGCATAAATTTAATAGAAATAAAGATGTTCAATATTGGATTGATCAATCTAATTTTGAATTGTATGCTAATTTTGGTGCTGAAGAAATGATAACTTATTTAGAAGAAAATAAGTTACTTGATAAGATAACATTTAGATATCTTGAACCTATTTGCAGAAAAGAAATCAGTATACATAATAGAGAACTTTATGTCTTTAAAGTAAATGTAAAAAAAGAATATTTAAAATACTTAAAAAATGACTAAATTATACGCCTTTAATATTACATATAGAGAAGGACAAACAATTGATCATACATGCTTTAATGGAAGTTATGTAGGAGAGGATATAGGATTGGGTAGTTGGGCCTCACCGGGATATCCTGTAATAAACACACATACACCTTCATCTGTTGATTTGCAAGATAAAACAGTATATAGATATCCAAAATTAACTCTACCAAGAGCAAAAATGGATACCTTAAAGGAAAAAAACAATTTAAAAGTTACTAGAAATAAAGCAAATGCAGATTTTATAATTATTTCTAAAAACTTTATTAGTAGTATGACACTTTCAACTTGGACTTCTTACGTATCATTTGAAAAGTTTGTAAAACATCTTAAAGATGCAAATTATAAACAGGATATTATAGATTATTTTGATAGTTATGATAAAAGTGATTTAGTATCACTGAAAAGTAATTATTATAATGGCACATCTGTTATAACTAAAATGAATGATTTTATAAGAGACAAGGGAGAAAGCAATCACTGGTATATTCCTGCAGAGTTTAAGCAACTTTATGATGAAGTTAAATCTTGCACTAATCTTGTTTATGATAGGCATATGGTTTCTTTATGTAATGAAGATTCAGTAGTTTTGACTAAAGAAGAGTATAGAAATGTTCAGACCATGATAAAAAGCGGTGATAAACAAAACAGAGCTCTTGCAGTAGAACTAATTGCTAATTGTAACTTAGAAGATTCTTTAGACTATGTTGCATTAATTTATTATTTCTTGTATGACTATTTAAAGGATGCCAGCAACTGGAATAGTGTTAATGTTAAAACACTAAGAAAAAGAATGGATGATTTTACACCCTATGGGAATGCACAGTATGGGAATTTGTATGACACTTTTATTAAAAAATTAATAAAAGAAGATTATTTGACCCAATTTGCTTTTGATGAAACTGCTAGATATGCTTTTCACAATGTTGTAAAAAGATCTATGTCATTAGGTGATGAAAATGCATTTGTTATGGATGTATCATCTATTAAACCAAGTAAAGAATGTGCAGAACACATAAAAATACCACAAATTTTAACTAAGGAGTTCAATTAAAGCCATAATTGTTGGGGCCTGCCTAAACAACAGGTCCCTCTCCTTTTTTTAACAAAACAAAAATGAACAGAGACTTTCAAAAAGAAGATGAATTTTACAAGAAAGATTTTAGGTTTAGTTATTCATCACTAAACAAACTATTATTTTCACCCACCTTATTTTATAAGGATTATATACTATTTGACCGTGAACTTCAGACGGACAAACACCTTGTAGAAGGTAAGCTTGTGCATTGTCTAGTATTTGAACCAGAAAACTTGACAAGTAAATTTAACATTGTACCTGGTAAAAGTCCTAGTGACAATATTAGAAAGGTGTTGAAAGATATGTCTTTTCATACTGATGCAAAAACATTAACTGCTTGTGATGATGAAACAATTTTAGAATCACTTAAGAATTTAAATTTATTTCAGTCTCTTAAAGCAGATGAGTCAAGAATTGCTAAAGTAAGAACAGAAGATAATGAGCCTTACTGGAAGTTTCTTAATAATTCTAATGTTGATGTTGTTGATCAAGATACTTTAAGTAAATGTACAGATAAAGCAAATGTTATTAAAGAAAATAAAGATGTTATGTCTTTGTTTGAAAATAAATCAACTGACTTTGATTTAGACCCTGTTGAAATATTTGCAGAACAATACTTAACATGTAAGCTAAATGATAAACCATTTGGATTACACGGATACATTGATTTTTATAAAATAGACTCTGAAAAAAAAGAGGTAACAATTTGTGACCTTAAAACAACAGCTAAAGGAATAGCAAAGTTTGCAGATACTGTAGATTATTACAACTACTGGTTGCAAGCTTCTATATATATAAAATTACTAATAGAAAATTTAACAGAAGAACAGCAAGATTACAATATTATATTTAAATTTGCTGTAATAGATAATTATAATCAGGTTTATGTTTTTGATGTAACTGATAATACATTAGCTAACTGGGGTGCTGCTTTTAATGCGGTACTTAACCAGGCTGAGTATCATTATAAGGAAAAAAACTTTAGTTTACCTTATGAATTCTTAGCAGAAACTGTTAAATTGTAATATGGGCGTTGTATATACGGATTATTTTCAAAAAAGTAAAGTGTTTTTATACCCTTTGCTAAAACTAAAAAAAGGTATAGACTTTGTTCCTGAGCAAACATTTTTTGCTTGGGAAGGAGTTTATAAACCGGAAGAGTGTAAATTTCTCTGCTTATACAACACAAAACTTGATAATAAATTTTTAAAATTTGAACTAGATTACTTGAATAGTCATCCTTTGTTAGAAGCGTGCTTCAGATTAGATGATTGCAACCAACTATATGTATTTGACATGATTGAATACAAACATGATTTATATGCTTTTATAAAAGGTGATTATTCAAAGTTTAGTTTAAAATCAAAAGATTCTATTGAAGAGTTTTTTGGAAGTGTGGGTAATATATCTAAGTACGTTAATACTTTCTTATACCCTGAAGATTATCATACAGATTATGCTGAATTTTTAGACGTAGAGTTAAGTGTTATAGAAGAAGTACATGAATTATGCACACCACCGGATCAAGAAAAAGAAACATTAATACAAAAAGTTCCTTTGGAACTAGAGATATTTAAAAATAAATCAATATCTTTGAATAAATAATAAAACCAATGGCTACAATAGGACAAAATATGATGCTGATTAATTCAGCATTTAGAAATGCAAAATCTTTTAGTTTATTACCTGTAAGCAGTGACTCACCATATGTTGAGGCAATGTTTGACCCTTCTTCTGGAATTCTTGCTGTGATTAGTAAAGTGCAAAAAACTTCTTTTCACATGATTCCAAGATTAGATGATAATGGACAACCTCAAAGGTTAAAGACACCAAATCAACAAACTGGTAAAACAGTTAAAGAACAAAGAGTAAGTATGGATACTTTCTCTGAATTCTATATATCAGACAAAAAAGATATTGAAATTTTCATTCAGTTATTTGCAATTAACGCTGATAATTTTGAATGGAAAGAATATTTAGAAGTTGACATCAATAAAACTGAACCCTCTAAAATAATCTTACCTGGTCAATAGTTTTGAGAGGATAACACCTTATTGACTAAAAAAAGAGAGCCTCATTGATTTGGGGTTTTTTTGGCTCTAATAGATTTTATAGAGATGAATATACAAACACATAAAGAATGAATCATTGGGTAATGGACTATGAAACATTGTATGATTGTTTTACAGCCGTGTTTGAACACTACAAAACTAAGGAAACTAAAGTTTTTGTGATTAGCAGGTTAAGAAATGATCAGTCAGAGTTTTTAAGTTTCTTAAAACAAAACATAAATAACAAAGAGTGGCATATATCCTATAACGGATTAGCATTTGATGCGCAAGTCACTCATTATATATTAGATAATGTTGATAGTTGGAAAGACCAAGAAGGTTTAGATCTTGATGGTCATTTAACAGCTAACATAATTTACAAGTTTGCTCAGAGAACAATAACAAAAAGTAACAATAGAGAGTTTGCTGATTATCCTGAATGGAAAATGCAAATAGGTCAAATAGATTTATTTAAAATGCATCACTGGGACAATCCAGCTAAACGTTCTAGTCTTAAGTGGATTCAATATAGCATGGATTGGGATAACATTCTTGATATGCCTATTTACCATGGTTCAGAAATACGTACTCAAGAAGAATTAAATACTGTACTAGAATACAATATCAATGATGTTAAATCAACTAAAGAAATTTTTAGTAGATCTACTGAGTTGATAAAGTTAAGGAAAGAATTGACTACTACATATGGTATAAACCTGTTTAGTGCGTCAGAACCTAGAATTAGTAAAGAACTTTTTGCTTACTACATGTCTGATAAGTTAAACATAAACAAAAGAGATCTTAAAAAAATGAGAACTTTTAGAAAAAGTATAAAGTTTAAAGACATTATACTTGATTATATAAAGTTTGAATCTCCTGAGTTTAAAGGTTTACTTGAAAGGTTTAAAGCTGTAGAGTTAAACCCTGATAATTTAAAAGGTGCATTTAAGTACTCTTTAGATTACAAAGGTGTAAAGACTCATTTTGGTGTAGGTGGTGTTCATGGTGCAAGAAAATCAGGTATCTATGAATCAGATGATGATAATATAATTATGTCATCAGATGTTACTTCCTTCTATCCCAATTTGGTAATTAGAAATAAGTGGGCACCCGGTCACTTTCCTGTGGATGAATTTTGCAATCAGTATGAGTGGTTCTTTGAAGAGCGTAAGAAGATCCCTAAGAGCAATCCAATGAATTATGTATATAAGATTATACTAAATTCTACTTTTGGTCTTAGCAATGATGTAAATAGCTTCTTTTATGATCCTGAGCTTACCATGCGCATTACAATTAACGGTCAACTTAGTTTGATGATGTTATATGAAATGTTAATGGAAAAAATACCTGGAGCAATTCCATTAATGCAAAATACTGATGGTGTAGAAATCAAAATACCTAAAGAGTATAAAGATGACTATCTTGGTATATGTAAACAGTGGGAAGATATCACTAATTTACAGTTAGAACATGATGAATATCAAAAGTTAGTATTGGGTGATGTAAACAATTATATAGGCTTAAACAACTGGAAACAAGTTGATATGAGTATTTGGCGTGATGTTAAAGCTAAAAACCCACATTACAAGTACAAAGTTGATGGAGATAAGTTTTTCTTTGCTCCTGCTAAAATGAAAGGTAGATATGACTTTTTTAACTTAGCATTGCATAAAAATAAATCTAAGTTGATTATACCTAAAGCTGTATACAATTATTTTATACATGATATATTACCGGAAATTTACTTGAATTCTAATAAAAATATCTTAGATTATTGTATAGGTAGTAAGTCCAAAGGTGATTGGAAACAAGTAGCTAGAAATATTAAAGATGGAGCTTTTCATGAAGAAGAGTTACAAAAAATAAATAGGTACTATATTTCTAATAACGGAGTTAAAATCATAAAGGTAAACAAAACAGATGCAAGAGAAATTCAGTTAGAAGCTGGTAAATGGATCCAAAAAGTGTTTAACAATATGAAAATAGAAACGGCCTGGGACAAGTATGATATAAACAAAGGGTATTATTTAACTGCTATTGAACAAGAAATCAATAACATTTTAGAAGTACCTAGTAATCAATTAACATTATTCTAATGGCACAAAACGTAGAGAAAAAAGCTCCAAAAGGTTCAGTGAAGTTTACAATAACTCTTTCAGAAGAGCAAAAAGCAGCAAAAGATGCTATATTAAGGCATCCTTTTAATTTTATAGTGGGTAATGCAGGTAGTGGTAAAACACTACTTGCAACTCAAGTAGCTCTTGATCAATTTTTTAAACGGAATTATAACAAAATTATCATTACAAGACCTACAGTGTCTACTGAAGATAATGGTTTTCTTCCTGGTTCAGAAAAAGAAAAAATGGAGCCTTGGTTAGTTCCTATTAGATCTAATATGAGGAAGGTTTATAACAAACCTGACATATTAGAAAAGATGGAAAATGAAGAGAAGATTGAATTAGTATCTCTTGCACACTTTAGAGGTAGAACATTTAATAACTCAATAGTTATTATAGATGAGTTTCAAAACTTAACAAGATCACAATTAGCAATGGTTCTTGGAAGGTTAGGTAAAGATTCAACAATGATACTATGTGGAGATAATCAACAGATTGATTTAAAAGATAGAAATTATTCTGCTATTAATGAAGTAGCAAAAATAATTGGATCTAAATATGTTAACAAGATTATTTTAACAGATAACCACAGACACGAGTCACTAATAGAAGTACTAGAATTATTAAAAAACAATTAAATAATGTCAGAAAAAATCAAATTTAATATTGAAGCCAGAAATGGTTTAAAAAATGGAGTAGATGCTTTAGCTAATGCAGTTAAAGTAACTTTAGGTCCTAAAGGTAGAAATGTAGTAATTGGAAAATCTTATGGACCACCTCAAGTAACTAAAGATGGTGTTACTGTAGCAAAAGAAATTGAACTAGATGACCCTTTAGAAAACATGGGAGCTCAGATGGTTAAAGAAGTTGCTTCTAAAACTAATGATTTAGCAGGAGACGGAACTACAACAGCTACAGTTTTAGCTCAGGCAATTGTTTCAGAAGGATTAAAGAATGTTGCTGCAGGTGCTAACCCTATGGATTTAAAGCGTGGAATAGATAAAGCAGTAAGTATTATTGTGAATTTTTTAGCAGATAATGCCATACCAGTAGACAAGTCTTCTAATATGATCAGACAAGTTGCTAGTATTTCTGCTAATAATGATCATGTTATAGGTGATTTAATTGCTACAGCTTTTGAAAAAGTTGGAAAAGAAGGTGTTATTACTATAGAAGAGTCTAAAGGAACTGAAACTTATGTGGATGTTGTAGAAGGAATGCAGTTTGACAATGGCTATTTATCTTCACACTTTATTACCAATGAAGAAAAAATGTCTGTAGAATTAGAGAACCCTTATATTTTAATGATTAATAAGAAAATTTCTACATTAAAAGAACTTCTTCCTGTTTTAGAATTAGTTTCTCAATCTAATAAGCCTTTATTAATTATTTGTGAAGATGTAGATGGTGAAGCATTAGCAACTTTAGTTATAAATAAATTAAGAGGTGGTCTTAAAGTAGCTGCTGTAAAAGCACCGGGGTATGGTGAAAGAAGAAAAGGAATGTTAGAAGACATTGCTGTCTTAACAGGAGGAGTTGTTATTTCTGAAGAAGATGATGATCCAATAACATTAGAAATGTTAGGTAAGTCTGAAACAATTAATATTAATAAAGATGAGACAGTTATAATTAACGGTTTTGGTAATGATATTTCTATTAAAGACAGAGTTAAACAACTTAATTTTCAAATTGTTAATGAGGAAAACACTGTAGATAAAGAATTACTGCAAGAACGCGTTGCTAAATTAGCAGGTGGTGTTGCTGTTCTTTATGTTGGAGCTGTATCTGAATTAGAAATGAGAGAAAAGAAAGACAGAGTTGATGATGCACTTGCTGCAACTAAAGCTGCTGTTGAAGAGGGTGTTGTTATTGGAGGTGGTGTAGAATTGCTTAAAGCTAGTAGAATACTTATTTATGAAACTAACTTTAATGATGAAAGCACAGGTGTAGATATTGTAGCTAGAGCTCTTACATCACCATTCAGAACTATATGTGAAAACGCAGGTGTAAGTGCTGATGTAAAAATGGAAAGTGTATTATCAAGAGGTGACGGTTTTGGTTATAATGCTAAAACAGATGAGTATGTAGATATGCTTGACGCAGGTATTATAGATCCTAAAAAAGTAACTAGAATTGCATTAGAAAATGCAGCCTCTGTTGCTGGTATGATTTTAACTACTGAGTGTGCATTAATTAAAACAACACAAAATGAAATGATGCCAATGCCTCAAGGGGGTATGCCTGGTATGCCATTTTAAAAAACTAAAAACTAAATTATGGATTATTTTGAATTAGAATGTGCAGTTGAAAACTGGGCAAAAGAAAAAGGTATTCTTGCTAAAGCTACACCAATGGCTCAGTCATTGAAAACATTAGAAGAAACAACAGAACTTATTACGGCTATCAATAATGATGACCGTGAAGAGATTATAGATGCTATGGGTGACATTATGGTCACCTTGATTATTCAAGCTAAAATGCAAAATCTTAGTCTGGAAGAGTGTCTTGAAAGTGCTTACAATGTTATTACAAAACGCACTGGTAAAATGATTAATGGACAATTTGTAAAAGATAATTAATATGGAATTATTTAATGTACCTAGAAATAGTAGAATAAAAGTGATTACCAAAGATAAGGTACCACCCGGAGCTCCTCCCGTTGATAAAGGAGAAGAACTTAACTTCAGGTCCATAGATGGAATGTATAGTTACTGCACCAGAGATAACGGTGAAGTAGTACATTTAGCAGCATGGACAGAAGTAGAAGTACTTTAATTGTACTGTGTCACTAATTTTGATTATATTTGTGACAGTTAAAAACCAAATAATTTATGGGATATTCAAAACCAAAAGAGACTACTCGTGCTTATTTAGAGGCAGCCTCATTACCATCACACGGTGAAACATACACCGTTATACCTCACAAAGAGGTTATACAAAATACTCTTAACATGTTAAACGCCAGTGGCTTTCATGTTACCAGAGAATTATACAGAGCAAACATGAATGCTAATGTTGCTCAAGGTATATATCATATAGTACCACGCAACCCAATTGATGATACTATTAAAAATGAAAAAGAATTAGGGATGATGTTTGCATGGACCAATTCATATGACAAGAGTACACGTTTTCAATGTGCTATTGGAGGATATGTTATGGTTTGTTACAACGGTATGGTTGCAGGTGATATGATGTCATTTGCAAGAAAACATACTGGATCTGCTGATCATGAAATTAAAATGCAAATTTCTAATCAAATTAAAAATGCAGAAAAGTATTATGCACGTATAATTAAAGATAAAGATTCTTTAAGAACTGTCACAGTATCACGTAAAGAACAATCTGAATTATTAGGTCGTTTGTATGCTGAAAAAGATATTTTAGATCTTAGTCAATTATCAGTAGTTAAATCAGAAATGGATAAGCCATCTTATGATTACAATGCTGATCAAGAAAATGCCTGGGCCTTTTACAATCATGTTACACATGCTCTTAAAAAATCACATCCTCGTGGTTGGTTAAGTAACACACAAAAATTTCATGAATTTATTGTAGGAGACTTGTTAGGTCAGATGGGAATTCAAACTCAAGATACCGTAGTTTCTACTCAGACAAATCTATTTGATATAGAAGTGGTTGAAGAAGAAGTTATTACTCATGAGTTTGAATTATGATTAAAGCATTAATAGAAATTATAGTAACTATTATATTATTTGCTTTATCATTGATAATTTTTACTAGAGGTAGAAATTCAGAAGATTAAGGAGAGAACCAAACCTGCCAGTTAATAGCTGGCGGGCTCTCCTGTTTTCTTAAACAAAATTTATGAAAAAAAATTTATCAGATTCAAGAGAAGAAGCAGAAAGAGTTTATAAAAACATGGGCAAAAAAGATGGTCAAAAACATTTAGACCAAATTTTATGTTTTGTTGGTGGTATGAATTCTAAAAGCTTAGTTGAATATTGGACAAAAGTAAATACATATTTTAATGAAAAAAAAATATAATTGGTATAAAATAACAGCGTGGATTATAATATTTACTATTACAGTATTATTATGGTCTTCACTATATAATTTATTATGGAGAACTTAAACCCTTTATCAAAAGCAAATCAATTAGTTGATGAGATGATGTCTCCTGTTGATGAATGGAATAAGTATCCTATGTGCAGAGATACTGCAGTACAGTGTGCTCTTATTGCTGTAAATCACCTTATAAATGAAACCGGACGTAAGTACTGGTATGAAGTTAAACATTTTTTAGAAACCTTTAACACCAAAGAGAAATGAAAGCAATATTAGAATTTAATTTACCCAATGAAAAGTGGGAGTTTAAAATAGCAAATGAAAGTTCAGCAATGCATTCTGTACTTTGGGATATGGATCAATGGTTAAGAGGTCAAACTAAGTATGCACCTGATGATATGAGTGAAGATACCTATAATGCATTTGA
>TARA_B110000881_G_scaffold94253_1_pt1 | contig 25587 bp, 26 predicted proteins | sample TARA_B110000881 | Tara Oceans TARA_B110000881 (sample SAMEA4398150) | marine metagenome | biome: Polar Biome; feature: [MES] marine water layer (ENVO:01000295) within the mesopelagic zone...; material: water (ENVO:00002006), including particulate matter (ENVO:01000060) such as......
CCATTTTTAAGATCATCCACTGTTTCTAGTAATGGCACTATGTCGAGCATAATTTGACCATCACGATTTTGAAGATCACCCCAACTCGCGAGTAAAAGGACAGAGAGAATATCATCGATGTCTTGAGTCATGCTGACAATAAAAAGACCGATCGACTCCTTGCCATATTTGCGTTTACAAAAAGCTATTGCTTGAAACACTGCCAAGGTTTTTTTTGTCAAAGTACTTTGATTATTTAACGGTGACTCTTTATTTTTAAGTGCAGATGAAATGCGCTCTGTTCTTTTTTTAGAACTCCATTGTAACCAATCATCCTCGCCTAAACATTCACCAACGACCTCTCTATGAACCGTAGCATTTTGTCTCACATCCAAGGACAGCAAATGAAAATTAAAAGTAGAGATTCTTCTTATCAATCGATTAACTGCAAACAACCCAGCACTGTGTCCTTTATTTTGAGCTAAGCTTGATGCAATGATTTCAACGTCTTCCAAAAATTGGGAAGCAGATGTATAAGGGAAAGCCTCGTCATCATGAGTCGTTTGTAACCTTTCTTGTATGAGTCGCAACAAGACCCGGTAAGGCATGCCTCGATGCCGCAGTGGAAGGGAGTGGTAAGCATTCGGGAAACTTTCTTTGTATTCCTCTATCTTATTATGAACAGCATGGTCCACTTGCACTCTTGAGGATGATTGGCTGAGCTTGGCGGATAGAGAGGCGCATTCATTGAAATACAGATTCAATATGAGTGCCCGCTGCCTTGCCATTGTTGCGCGAATCGTTTTAGCATTAACATTTGGATTGCCATCCATATCACCACCAACCCAACTTGCAAAACTAAGAATATTTGACAGATGTATATCTTTTGCTCCTGCGCCATAAACTCGATGTATTGCATTTTGCATATCTTCATAAAGGGGGGGCAAGACTCTATAGAGAACGTCGGTTATAAAAAAAAGAATATGCTCGAGCTCATCTGCTACGGTCATTTGATCAGAGGGGTGTTCTTGTGTTTGCCAAGCTGTCGATATCTCAAGTTTAATATTTTCCATGCATACGGTTTTTTCTTGTAATGTCATGGTTGGATTCAACATTTCAATGAGTTGCCTTACGATGCGTTGTTCTTTCTGTAAGATAGTGCGCCTTGTCGGTTCGGTGGGGTGCGCGGTAAATACTGGTTGTATGAGTATTGATTTAAATAATCGTTCCAATTCCTCTATATTTATATCGTTGGCTTTTAATTTTACGAGTGTTTCTTCCATGCCACCTGGCTGATATTGACCTGGGTCTTGAGTGTAAGCGCGCCGCCTCCTGATACGATGTACTTTTTCAGCCGTATTCGCCATTTGAAAATATGTCGAAAAAGAACGAATTACTTCCATAGCAAAAACAGGCTCTAGATTTTTAAGTAAGTCTTTTAAAGTGGGATTGTCGGAAACGTCCTGATTACGATTTTCGATTGCGGTGAGACGCGCATTTTCAACAAAATCATACAACTTTTGTCCGCCCTGTTCTTTGATTAAGTCACCAATAAGGACTCCAAGCATATGCACGTCACTGCGCAATGCCTGATCTTTTTCTGCGAATTGTATATTTTCTCTGCGCAAGCGATTAACCCTCATATTTATCTATGATTAATCACGGAAGTTTTCGTATTGTAAGGGTAAATCAACATCCAATTCTTTGAGGAATTTGATTGTATTTTGAAGGTCATCTCTTTTTTTCCCTGAAACACGTAATTGCTCACCCTGAATAGCAACTTGAACTTTAATTTTATTGGCCTTAATTTTCTTTACTAAATGTCTGGCTAGTTCACTATCGATGCCTTTCCTTAAGATAACATTTTGGTGGGCTTCATTGCCGCTCAGGTCAGGATCCTCAACTTTCAGACAGCCAATATTAATGCCGCGTTTCGAAAGTTTTTGTTTCAAAATATCCAGCATTTGTTGCAATTGAAATTCAGATTGAGAGGTTAGCTTGATTGCAGCTTCTTCAAAGATGAATCTTGAGTTTGATCCTTTGAAATCAAAGCGCGTCGTCACTTCACGATTGCTTTGATCTATCGCATTAGTTACTTCGTGTTGATCGAAGTCACTTACTACATCGAATGAAGGCATATTAATGTCCATTAATAAATAACAATCACGAGACCTTAACAAAAACTATACTAGATCTACAGCGATTATAAACTCTAGTTATCGTTTGATGTCACTGCGTCGAATAATGCATTAATTGAATTAGGCTATAATATATATGAATATACAAAGTAATTAGATATTTAAAAGTGAATTATATTGGAAATTATAAGTCCTGATTATCACGGCCTAGCGGTGCTCATGCTGACTGGTATTGCGTTAGTCTTATTTACTCGCGATAAGATCCCACTTGAAACCACCAGTTTAGTTGTGTTGGTTTTGTTAGCAGCCGGCTTTCAAATTTTCCCCTATCTTATTGATGGGCATGTTTTCTCTCCAGTTGAATTTTTTTCTGGTTTTGGGAATGAAGCCTTAATTACTATCTGCGCGCTAATGATTATTGGTCAATCTATTGAGAGGACTGGTGCCTTACAGCCATTGGCGTCATTACTTAGCAGCGCATGGTTATCACAACCCTTGTTAGCTTCATTGTTGACGTTAATTGCAGCAGGTATCTTGAGTGCGTTCATGAATAACACACCCATTGTGGTGCTCTTGATGCCTATTTTGGTTGGGGTTTCATTACGAGCAAAATTTCCTGTTTCAAAGGTTATGATGCCCATGGGTTTAGCCACAATTATTGGTGGAATGTCTACAACGATAGGGACATCAACCAATCTTCTTGTTGTGGGAATTGCCAGAGATGTTGGTTTCAAAGAGTTTTCTATATTTGAATTTATGTTACCTGCAGTGATTGTTGGTAGTGCGGGAATATTATTTTTATGGCTAATTGCGCCAAAAATATTGCCAGAAAGAACGCCACCTATGGCGGACACTTCACCACGAATTTTCAATAGTCAATTATTGATCAATGAAGAGGGTTTTGCAGCTGGATTGGAACTTTCCGAAATACTTGCTAAGACTAATGGCGAAATCCGTATAGAAAAGATACAACGTAGCGAATCATTATTTTTATCTCCTTTCCCATCCGTTTTGATATTACCGGGAGATCGACTGTTTGTTAAAGACACCTCAGAGAACTTAAAACATTTTGAGGAAATATTAGGAGCCACTTTATACAGTTTATCTGATCCTGATCACCCGATAAATGAAGAGACTCCATTGAATGCAGAGGGACAGCAAATAGCTGAGGTGGTTGTTACCAGGGGCTCGCCATTGCATTTACAGAGTTTAGATGGAGTTAGATTTAGCGCTAATTATGGCTTAATTGCATTAGCAATACATCGAGCGAGAACTCCTAATCCTCAGGTGAGTGGAGATTTGAGTACAATTCGATTGAGAGCTGGTGACGTATTATTAGTGCAAGGTACCAGTGAAGCTATTGAGACTTTAAAAGCCTCTGGCACAATGTTGGTATTGGATGGCGCCAAAGATCTACCACAAAAACATAAGGCCAAACGCGCTCTCACAGTGATGGGAATCGTAATATTAGTGGCTGCCTTAGGCTTGATGCCAATTTCGGTAAGCGCCATTATCGGCGTAGGATTCTTGTTGGTCTTGGAATGTTTGACTTGGCAAGATGTGTCAAAATCATTATCCACTCGAGTGATTATGATTATTGTGGCCAGCTTAGCACTCGGTAAAGCGTTAATGATCACAGGTATGGCCAGTTATTTGGCTGGTTCATTTGTCGCACTTTCTGCTGGTTTGCCAGTTCCATTAATATTGAGTTTGTTCATGCTAATTATGTCTGTGATGACTAATATTGTATCCAATAATGCTGCAGCGGTTATTGGCACACCCATTGCTATTAGCATTGCGACTCAATTGAATGTTGATCCTGAGCCGTTTGTGTTGGCGGTTCTATTTGGTGCCAACATGAGCTATGCAACACCTTTTGGATATCAGACTAACTTACTTATACTGAGTGCCGGCGGATATAAATTTACCGATTTTTTGCGAGTTGGCATTCCATTGACAATTATTATGTGGCTAGGTTTTTCTCTGGTTTTACCAACATTATATGGTTTATGGGGTTGACCTTTTTGTAATCTCGGAGGATACTTTCGTTCTAATGAAAATTTACAATAAAAATATTTTGAATTGGTCATGGCGTCCACATGAGGAGTGGGAGTTAGGCTGACGTTCAGCTATATAATTTAAAAAAAACCCATCTCCTTTTTAATTTAAAGGCGATGGGTTTTTTTTTGCAATAAAAAAGAGGTTATATGTCAATATCATCACCGTTTGATATTATCGCGGATTTAGATACCCCGGTATCGGCTTTTTTAAAGCTTCGAAAACTTAAACCATGTTTTCTATTAGAAAGCGTGGAAGGTGGAGAGCGATTGTCTCGCTATTCATTTTTGGGGTTTGGGGATGTTTTAAAAGTGCATTTTAACGATTCTGGTTTGTATTTAAACGATGCATGGATAAGCCAGCCTAAGAATCAAGAGGAATATTTGGAAACTTTGCGTAGTTTCTTGAAGGCGTCACCTAAATTAAAACCAGATATGGATGAGGTACCTTTCTCGGGAGGGCTGGTAGGCGTGTCAGGTTATGACATAGTAAGATTATTTGAGAAGCTTCCATTGAAAACTACCCCTCAAAAAAAATTACCTAAGGCCATGTTTGTTATGCCGACCTCAGTCTTGGTTTTTGATCATACAAGCCGAAGAGTTGCACTACTTCATGCCGGATCAGAAAGGGATAGGATCGATCTCAAGGAAGAGGTAATAAAAAACTTACGCGGCCCACTGCCGAATAATCAAAAGGCTGTCAAATTAGAAGAGCCTCAATCTAGTATGACTCAAGTTGAATTTATAAAACGAGTAGAAAAATGCAAACAATGGATTGATTCTGGGGACATTTATCAAGTTGTTTTATCTGTTCTTTTTAAAGGCCAATCAAAAGTGAATTCATTTGAGGTATATCGTGCCCTGCGTTTATTGAACCCCTCGCCTTATATGTTCTATTTTGATTTTGGGGGAATTAGAGTAGCTGGGTCTTCACCTGAAGCTCTGGTGAAATTGAATGCCAATAAGGCGTCATTATGTCCAATTGCAGGAACAATGCCCAGAGGTAAAACAGCTAAGGAAGATCGAAATATTGAAACATTATTATTAGCTGATCCAAAGGAATCAGCCGAGCACATAATGTTGGTTGATCTTGCTAGAAATGATTTAGGCAGGGTTGCTAAACGAAGATCAATTAAGGTTGCTCCTTTTCGTAAGATAGAACGCTATAGTCATGTAATGCATATTGTTAGTGGCGTGCAAGGCGAGTTGAGCGATAATAAAGACGCGTTTGATTTGTTTGCAGCTAGTTTTCCAGCCGGAACACTCGTCGGCGCTCCTAAAATTCGCGCCATGGAAATTATAGAAGAAATGGAAACAGAGGGGCGAGGTTTTTATGGCGGTACAGCAGGTTATTTTGATGTTAATGGAGACATGGATCAAGCAATAACCATTCGTACTATTGTCTTTAATGAAGATGAATATAGTTTTCAAGCTGGGGCGGGTATTGTCAAAGATAGTGTTCCAGAAAATGAATACAGCGAAGTTTTTGCTAAAAGCGCGATACTTAAAAAAGCACTCACAATGGCCGGAAGAGGATTATGACTGAGACGAAAAATCGCATTTTATTGATCGATAATTATGATTCTTTTACCTATAACTTGGTGCAAGCATTTCAAGCAGAAGAAGCGCAGGTAGTTGTGTATCGGAATGATAAAATTGGAGTTGCTGACGCCCTTAAAGAGAAGCCATCACACCTAGTGATTTCGCCGGGCCCAGGTAATCCTGAAAATGCGGGAAATTCTATAAAACTAATAGAAGCATTTTATGAAAAAATACCGATACTTGGTGTGTGTTTGGGACACCAATGCTTGGTGCAATATTTTGGTGGTAATATTATTCGTGCAAAACAACTAATGCATGGTAAAGCCTCGAAAATCAATCATGATGAGAAAACAATTTTTAGAAATTTACCTAATCCATTTATAGCTGGGCGATATCATTCGCTTTCTGTGGAAGCTCTAAGTGTGCCAGATTTATTGGAAGTTACTGCTACCACGGACAACCAAGAAATTATGGGCATAAGACATAGAAATTTACCTATTGAAGGTGTTCAATTTCATCCAGAAAGTATCCTGACTCCGGATGGATCTATAATTATAAGAAATTTTCTAGGGATCGATAATAATGAGTAAGTTATTTTCGGAAATGCTCAATCATTTATTAGAAGGCGATTCATTATCAGAAGATGAATCCTATAAGTTAATGATTGGCATGGCAGCAGAGGAGTTGTCGCCCAGTTTGGCGGGAGCTTTGTTAGCAAGTTTACGCGCGAAAGGCGAAACTGCCGATGAAATAAGGGGATTCACACGAGGTATGCGAGACCTTGCTATACATCCAAATATCCCAGATGGCAGCCCAACGGTTGATACTGTTGGAACAGGGGGAGATGGTTCTGGCAGTTTGAATTTATCAACAGGAACAGGGTTGCTTGCTGCTGCTAATGGAATTAGAGTCGTTAAGCATGGCAATCGGTCTATTTCTAGCCTTTCTGGCAGTGCTGATATGTTGGAAAGTTTAGGTATGTCGATACCTGACTCAGAAGAAAGGGCTGTTGCTGCACTAAATCAGCTAGGGTTTACATTCTTGTTTTCACCAGTTTTTCATCCAGCCATGAAAGCGATTATGCCAGTAAGAAACGCCTTGGGTGTAAGAACTGTGTTTAATCTACTGGGACCTTTAACTAATCCAGCCACCCCTCCTTATCAATTGATTGGCGCATTTAGTGAATCGGCGGCTAAATTAATGGCTGAAACATTATCTGGCTTACCTATCACTCGCGCTTTCGTGGTGCATGGTGAACCAGGATGGGATGAAGCCACGCCTGTTGGGAGTTTTCTTTTATTTGATGTTAGTCCAGGAAAGGTTATTGAGTATATTCGCCAGCCTGAGGATTATGGACTAAAGAGATGTTCTCCCGAAGCTTTGTTAGGTAGGGACGCTAATTATAATGCCAAAGAGTTGGAACGCGTTTTCAGTGGCCATGATAAGGGAGCGCATCGAGATGCATTGTTAATGGGAGTGTCTTTGGTCATGGAATTAATGGGCAAAGTAAAAACTCCGCTTGAGGGTATACAGGCAACTAAAAAAATTCTTGATAATGGTGAAGCAATGAATTTTCTTATGAAATTTAGGAAATATTTTTTAGTAAAATGAGTGATTTCTTAAAAGAAATGGCAATCAAAAGTAAGGCAAGAGCAAAGTTTTTGCCGGAAAAATACCAATCAAAAAAATACGATCTACCTTCTTTTGATATACGATTTTCTGATTTCGATATTATTGCAGAATATAAAATGAACTCTCCAGCAGAAGGTCTCCTTGCCGAACCAAACATTAACCGAGTTGATCGTGTATTGTCTTATGCTCATGGTGGTGCTGCGGCAATATCAGTTTTGACAGAGCCGTCTCGTTTCGATGGCAGTTTGTTGCACTTGAAAGAAATTGCTTCCACAGTCAGCAATTTATCGTTGCCTGTCATGCGTAAGGACTTTTTGGTTGATCACAGGCAAATTCTTGAATCGAAAGTTTTTGGCGCGAGCGGTATTCTTCTCATTGCCGCCTTGTTTGACGCTTCAAAGTTAAGATCCATGTTAGATTGCGCTTTCGCTCATTCATTGTTTGTTTTATTAGAATCATTTAATGAAGAAGATGTTATTAAATCGAATTCTTTATTAAAAGAAAGTCGGTATCAAACACTGGCAGAGCAAAAAAAATTATTATTTGGTGTAAATACCAGAAATCTAAAAACTTTAGAAGTGGATGTAAACCGATTAAAGGTGCTCGGTAAAGAATTACCTTATGGCTTGATATCAGTTGCTGAGAGTGGTTTGTATAATATAGAGGATATCCTTACAGCGAAAAATAATGGATATTCGATGGCGTTAATTGGAACTGCTTTAATGCGCAGTAAACGACCAGAGAAGCTAATACGAGAGTTACTTCAATCAGCTCGAAAGAAAGAATTCTCTTGAAACCTTTCGTGAAAATATGTGGTTTGACTGAGCGCCGGCATGTTGAAACGGCCATTGAGGCTGGAGCGGATGCTATTGGTTTTGTATTTGCTGATTCTGTTCGTCAGATTTCAATAAGAGAGGCGATAAAAGTTACACAGAATATACCCAGTCATGTTATTCGTGTTGCGGTAATGCTTCATCCCAAAAAACAAGAATGTGAATGTATCGTAAAATTATTTAAACCGGATGTTATTCAGTCCGATGCTTCAGATTTTGAATATTTGGAGATTCCATCGGATATAGAAATATGGCCAGTATTTAGAGAAAATCAGGCCATTATAGATCCGCCGGATAATAAGAAATTTATCTATGAAGGAAAGAACAGTGGCCATGGCGAGAGAGTTGACTGGCATAGAGCCGCCAGCATAGCCAAAAAAGGTGATTTAATTCTGGCGGGCGGTTTAAACCGTGAGAATGTAGGTAATGCAATATCACTGGTTCGTCCCTTTGGTGTGGATGTTTCCAGTGCAGTGGAAACGGAACCTGGCAAGAAAGATAACGATAAAATTAAAGCCTTCATTAAGGCTGCAAAGATCTGTGGTTAATTTATTAAGGAAAAATTCATGGCTGTAAATTTTAATAAATTTGATAAAAAGGTTCTATATCAGGCTGTTCTAAATAAGGAATTTCCCGATGAAAGAGGGCGTTTCGGCCCTTTCGGTGGACGCTACATTCCTGAAACATTAGTTCCCGCATTTGATCGACTCGAACTTGGGGTGAAAAAATATCTCAATGACTCTAGCTTTATCTCAGCTTGGCAGTATGAATTAAATCACTGGGTTGGTCGACCTACAGCATTAACTTATGCGTCTCGATTAAGTCAGGCATGGGGTGTTGAGATTTGGTTAAAGCGTGAAGATTTGGCTCATACTGGTGCTCACAAAATTAACAATGCGATAGGGCAAGCATTACTTGCAAGAGAATTGGGGGCCAAACAAGTCATCGCAGAAACCGGTGCAGGCCAACACGGAGTCGCTTCAGCTGCTGCTTGTGCTAGGGTTGGCTTGCCTTGTCGAGTATACATGGGGTCTGTTGATATTAAGAGACAAGCACCTAATGTAGATAGGATGCGTCAACTGGGCGCAGAAGTATGCGCTGTTGAATCAGGCGATCAAACATTGCGTGCGGCAATTGATGAAGCAATGCGTAATTGGGTATCTGATCCAAATAATATTTATTATATTATTGGTTCGGCTGTTGGCCCTCACCCTTATCCTTATTTGGTAAGAGAATTTCAATCGGTCATCGGCCAGGAAGCAAGAAAACAAATGCTAGAACAAGCTGATGGCTTACCCGATGCGGTGTTTGCCTGTGTGGGTGGCGGTTCTAATGCTATTGGCTTGTTTTACCCTTTAATAGGTGATGGTAATACTGAGTTAATTGGGGTTGAGGCAGGCGGGGTCGGGAGTGAGCTTGGAGAAAATGCAGCCACTCTTGCAACAGGTTCACCAGGAGTGTTGCAAGGTGCCTACACTATGATATTGCAAGATCATGATGGGCAGATACAAGAAACTCAATCGGTTTCTGCCGGCCTAGATTACTCGGGTGTTGGTCCGGAACATGCTCTTTTGCAATACTTGAATAGAGTGCGTTATGTTAGTGCAACTGACGAAGAAGCTTTATCTGCGCTCGCTGAATTATGCAAGACTGAAGGTATCTTAACTGCATTGGAAACTGCCCATGCTTTTGCGGCGGCAAAGAAATGGGCTAAATTAAATCCAGGTAAACGTATTTTAATTGGTAATTCTGGGCGTGGCGATAAAGATATGAGCACCTTATCTCAACGCATCAAGGTATAATCGATATGTCTTCATATGAAAAAATAGAACAAATATTGAGAGCAGCAAAGAAGAATAATCATGTTGCCTTAGTCCCTTTTTTCACCGCAGGATATCCGTACGCTGAATCTTTTCAGCAGGCCCTAATTGATATTTGTAAAGTTGGTGATGTTGTTGAGATTGGCGTGCCTTTTTCAGACCCTATGGCCGATGGTATGACCATCCAACGTTCAAGTCATATAGCTCTAAAGAATGGAGTGCATCTTAAATGGATTTTCGACCAGATCGAAATGGTCGCTGATGAATTACAAGCGCCAATGGTGATGATGTCATATCTTAATCCATTGCTTGCGTATGGGTATGAGGCGCTTGCAAAGCGCGCACAAGAAGTTGGTATTGGGTGTTTCATTGTCCCAGACTTGCCTTTGGAGGAGTGCCATGAACTTCAAGCAGCATTAGAATCTAGGAAGTTAGGGCTCATTCAATTGATTACTCCTACTTCATCAGTGGACCGGATGGAGAAATTATGTGCTGCCTCAAAAGGGTTCATTTATGCGGTTACAATGACGGGTATAACTGGCAGTGATAAGGGACTATCAGCGGATTTATCGAATTATTTGGAACAAATCTCTAAAATCTCTAAGCTTCCTGTTTGTGCTGGCTTTGGAGTTCGTTCAGCAGAGGATGTCAGGATGATTGGTCAACATGCAACCGGTGCGATTATCGGATCAGCTTTGGTTGAAGCAATGGAGAGAGAAGAAGATTTGATTGGATTTCTTGAGCGCCTTCGTTAAGAATTAAAGTTCTATGAGCTTCATGATACGAAAAATAAAATCATTATTTACGGTTATCTTAACTTTGTTGGCAGGACTGAGTGTAAGTCTTCTTTTCTGCGCTTTATTAGTAACCTCTATTGATGTGCGCCCCCTGGCAATTCAGAGTATTCAACTTTTCAGTGATTACAAATTGCAGATTGAAGAGCCTGTGTATGTTGATGTATATCCTGAGCTGAATCTAAAAATCACCGGATTGACTTTGAGTGAAAAAAAATTAGATCAAATGACCGATTTTGTTGAGATTGGTCGTTTTGATTTTACTTTGGATACAGAGCTTCTGATGTCTGAGGGACAGTTTAGTGGCGATATTAATCTACAAGAAATAGACCTTCATCTTCGCCTAGTGAGCGATCAATTAACCAATTTAGATCGTGCTTTGGCGTCCAACACAAATCTAATTGGTCGTATGACTGGAGAAATTTCATTAAGTGGTGAAGGCAATAGTATCTCCGAGTTAATGGATAACTTAAATGGCAAGATGAATATGGAGCTTACTGAGGGTCAATGGTTAAACTATGATATTTGGCATCAGTTAAGAGTGGCTCGTTCGATTTATAAAAGAGAGGGCTCGCCCGAGCAGCCTATCACAAAGAATAATAGTACTTTTTCTATAAAAGCAAGTGGACCTATTGAAAGCAGTATATTTAAGAATGCTGATTTTCTGATGAAAATGCCGTACACGCTCATCCACGGAAGAGGCGAATTAAGTTTAATTGATGGGTTGTTTGATTACTCTTTAAGAGCTACTTTTGAAAAAGGATTAACCTCCATATTGAATTTAAGTGAAGATGAATCTTTAGATTTCTCATCAGCGACTCTCCCCATTCGAGTTCGAAGTGACGGCAAGACGGTAACGTTTCGACCGGATATCGAGGAGATTTTTCGTGATGAAGTTGAAAGTACACTTAATAAACAAAATGATAATCTAAAAAATAAGATTAGGAATAATCTGTTCAATTGGTGAGAGGATTATATAGCCTCTCTGGGTATTTATTTTTAGTGAGAAGATAATTTAAGGTGCATGAGTTTTCAGAATTGGTATTGACTTGGTTTGATGGTTACGGGCGCAAAGATCTTCCTTGGCAAGAAAATAAAAATCCTTACCGTATTTGGGTTTCAGAAATTATGTTGCAGCAAACTCAAGTTGCTACGGTTATCCCCTATTACTTACGTTTCATGGAATCGTTCCCAAATCTAAAAGCTCTTTCTAGCGCTCCTTTAGAGAGCGTCCTTCATCATTGGTCAGGATTAGGTTATTACGCACGAGCTCGTAACTTGCATAAAACAAGCGTACTTATAGAACAAGTTCATAATGGGGTTTTTCCGTTAGATTTTGATAATTTACTGGCATTACCGGGTATTGGTCGATCTACGGCGGGTGCGATATTGGCATTATCCGACAGTCAGCGCTTTGCTATCTTAGACGGCAATGTAAAGCGAGTCTTAGCGCGTTTTCATGCGGTTGAAGGTTGGCCGGGTAAAAAGAAAATAGAAAATTTACTTTGGGTTTTAGCAGAAGAACATTTACCTAGAGAAAATATCGCTTCTTATACGCAAGCAATGATGGATTTAGGGGCCACAGTTTGTACTCGCACTAAACCCAAGTGTTCTGTTTGTCCGATTCAACAATCTTGTATTGCACACGATCGTTCTTCAGAAGAAATTTACCCCACGAGAAAGCAATCAAAGGCAAAGCCTCACCGGATTTTGCCAGTAATAATGCTAATTTGTAAGGGTAAGATTGTCATGGAAGAAAGACCGCAAAGAGGGATTTGGGGCGGATTATTTAGCTTACCAGAACTCGAAGATGAGTCTTTATTAGAGGCATGGTGTGAGGAAAGAATCGGATACTTACCAAAAAATATTAATAAGGGTAAAAGCCTGCAACATGCGTTTAGTCACTATTCAATTGAAATAAAACCAATTGAAGTGCGTCTTAACGTTTCTTTTAGTACAGTAAAACTTAGATCGACCGAAACATGGTATGCATTAAATGAGCCGGCAGAAATTGGGTTGGCGGCGCCCATTAAGAAATTGTTGAACAATTATCATTGAAAGGTAAATTGAGATGACTCGTAAAATTATGTGCTGTATTTTGAAAGAAGAAGCAGATGGACTTGATTATGCACCGTACCCAGGTGAATTAGGCCAGCGAATTTACAATGAAGTTAGCAAAGAAGCTTGGTCACGATGGTTGGGACACCAAACCATGTTGATCAATGAGTATCGATTGACACCCATCGAGCCTGAGGCCAGAAAATTTTTAGAAACTGAAATGGAAAAATACTTTTTTAGTGGAGGCGCTGCCGTACCTAAGGAATTTGTTCCAGAAAAATAGGATTATTTAACTCAACGGAAGTTCGGTTGTTTTTTGTACTGTCCGAATAGCAAAGCTAGAATTAACTCTTGATACACCCGGAAGTTGAGTTAACGACTCATTATGTAATCGTTCAAAATCCGCCATATTAGCTACGACCAGGTGCAATAAGTAATCAAATTCACCGGTCATTAAATAACATTCAAGTATTTCCGGTATATTTTTTACGGCCTCTTCAAAGGCGACCAATTCACTTTTTTCTTCTCGTTTTAATACGATATGCACAAAAACTGTGTCGGTTAAGCCCACTTTTTTTTGATCCAAAAGAGCTACAAAGCTATCTATTAAACCATCATCTTCGAGAGCTCTTACGCGACGTAAACAAGCCGATTCTGAAAGATGAACAGCATCCGCCAACTCCACATTACTAATACGCCCATCACGCTGAAGAATAGACAGAATTTGTTTGTCAAAATTATCAATTTTTATTGGCATAAAATGTCTTATTTATATTAATATAAGCAATATTATTGCATAAATATATAAAAAAAGATTAAATTCAGCAATAAAATTGCGTAAATTCCCCGGTATATTGCATCAATAATAATAAAAAAAATATTTAAGGAAAATAATCATGAAAATTGGCGTGCCTAAAGAGATAAAAATTCTAGAGTATCGTGTCGGTATGACACCATCTGGTGTTAAGGAGCTCGCCAGTGACGGACATGAGGTATTTGTTGAAACCAATGCTGGTATGGGTATTGGAATGACGGATCAAGATTATAAAAATGCTGGAGCGACTATTTTGTCCACCGCAAAAGAAGTTTTTGATATTGCAGAATTAATTATCAAGGTCAAAGAGCCTCAATTGCAAGAATGTAGCATGTTGCGCTCGGATCAAGTTCTATTTACTTATCTGCATTTGGCTGCAGATCCAGATCAAGCTGCGGCTCTGGTTAAATCTGGAGTCACTGCCATTGCTTATGAAACCGTAACAGCTCGGGATGGTTCTCTGCCTTTGTTGACACCTATGAGTGAAGTTGCAGGTAGACTCTCCATTCAGGCTGGTGCTTTTTCTTTACAAAAAGCCAATGGTGGTAGAGGCGTATTATTAGGGGGCGTTCCGGGAGTTAAACCGGGGCAGGTCCTTGTAATTGGTGGTGGTGTTTCTGGTACGCATGCCGCTGAGATGGCCATTGGATTGGGAGCCGAAGTGACGATTTTAGATCGTTCTATTACAAGATTAAGACAATTAAATGATATTTTTGGTAGTCGAATAAATACTCAATATTCAACTAAAGATGCTATTGATTCGTTAGTGGTTGAATCAGATTTAGTCATTGGTGCCGTATTGATCGCGGGAGCTGCAGCTCCTAAATTAGTTACCAAAGAACATGTAAAAGCTATGCGTTCAGGTGCTGTGATGGTCGATATCTCGATTGATCAGGGTGGTTGCTTTGAAACCAGTCGCCCAACAACTCACGCTGAACCCACATATGTGATAGACGATGTCGTCCATTACTGTGTGACTAACATGCCAGGCGCGGTTCCAAGAACCTCAACGTTTGCTCTGACAAACGCCACTTTGCCTTTTGTTAAGGCCTTGGCTGGAATGGGCTGGCGTGAGGCGCTTAAAAATGACAAGCACCTTGCTAATGGTTTAAATGTCCATAACGGTCAAATTAATTTTGAAGCCGTGGCGCAGGAATTAGGTTACGAGTATTTATCAGCAGAAGCTGCAATTTCTGCATAAAAAAAGGGGCGATAAGCCCCTTTTTTTATTAGATCTTAACTTATTGTTTAGGCCAACTCTTGACTGGCATGATAAGAGAAGTATTCACAACTTCACGCATGCCACTCACTTTTTTCGCAAATTTTGCATATGCTTTAGTAGAGGTGAGATCAGGATTAACATCCTCAATACTTGAGCCGCCAATGTATACAAAATGCGAAAGAGCATCCGATCCAAAGTTAACTCTATTTAGACCGTACGAGCTTTTAACAAAACCTGCCGCAACATTATTATCCATCAATTCTGACCAAGCTTTAGCATAAGCCGCTTCATCAGCAAGACTAAGTTGCATATCATATTTCATAAATACGGTATCCATGTACCAGTCTTTTTTCTCAACAACAGGAACAATTGTGTAATCAGTAATTTGCGTTGATCCACTTTTTAAAATATCCGCGTAAAATTTAGCTTCTGCAGGACACGTTGCTGTTAAATCACGCGCTTTTTGAAAATCAGACATCTTTTCGTATGAAACAATAAAAAAGTGTGTAGATTGTTTAGTGCCATTTACTACTTCTTGCATTAAACCTACATCTGCTGGATATTTTTTTCCGCAATCTGAGCTTGCGAAACTATCCATTGCAGCAATTACTGCCGGAAGATTTGTTATTTGCATATGAGTAAATTGATGCATTTCATGTCTAGATATGTCTTGAGCAAAAATTGATCCACTCGTCATTGCGATGATTAAAAATATTATTTTTTTCATGTGTATCCTTTTATTTAATTTTAATTTCTTTTTCTGATTCTCTTACCTACAAATGCTCTTGGTTTACCGCAAGAATAGACATCACTTGTACTTGTAAGCGTATCTCTGAAGCTTTCAACTTTATCGGAATTTATTCCCCAATCTTTAAGGCTTGCTTGAACACTGAGCATCATAAAATCATAGGCACCAATACCAGCTGGAACGCCCGCACCAGGAATGACTATTCTTGAGTGATGATTAAATCCATTTGACCTGAGCTCTGTGAGATTCTTCTGACGAGCACTATATACATCTCCAAATGACTTCTCATCTTGCATATTACAGTCCCTAAAAATTGCTACAAATTCATCGTAATTCATCTTCCAATCTTTCGGATTCTCGAATAGATATTGGCGGGCAGTGAAAGCAGCAGGGCATGATTTAGCCGGCCAGCTAGCTCGAGGACCCGATTTGAAGTATTCCGATTTTTCATTCAACATGGTTTCTGCATTATCGGTAATCCCTACCAAAACAAAATCATGATGATCATTTGGCGACCTATAAAGTGGGGTTAAAATGTTTCCTTGATAGCCACTAAGCTCATTGTCATCCATCCATTTATTCCATTCATCGACCCATTTATTCAGATCATTAAAGTCTTTGCCATCATCAAATTTACACGCAAAATACTCGGCCCTGATGGGTTGCGGAAGTGTCTCTGCATTGATTGAGGTAATAGAACTTAAAAAAAGACCAAGAATAAGGACAATATTGATTAGGCGGTTCATATTATATTTCCTATGTTGATTAAATTAACTAATAATTTTAAATAGATCAATAATGATAGCCAAGTCAGTGCTCAGCTACCATTATTTTTCTATGTTGGATTAGCTATGCCGGAGAAATATGTGTGTGAACTATTTTCCAGATACCCTCAACTTTTGCCATGACTACTGAGACAAGTTGCCGTGAAGTATTATTGCTCATTCCATTTTTCATGCCAGCCGCACTTGGTCGAAAATTTAAATTACGACGAAAACTTGCAACGGCAGCCTCTCCGTACATACGAATTATTTGATCTTCTATAGTTGCGAAGTAAAGTGATTTTGAGTCCATCGCTTCACGTCTTTTTTCGCCAAATGCTTGACCCATCATATTTACTTCATTGTCAGTCATTCGCATGGCAGGTGAGCCAACTATATATATCCTATCTTCACTCATTAGTTTACTTTGAGCATTAAGATCGGATTCGGTTTCTATGTAAGCATTTACTAATGCTGTTACATCATCCATGTCATCGGCATGAACTGTTGCAGTTGCAAATAAGCTAAGTAAAGCTATAAGGTGGAATACACCCGAATTTTTTAGTTTTATCATTTTTTATTTCCTTGTGGTTTTTTATTTGAGAAATATTATTTAGTCGGTGAAAAATGTGTGTGAACTATCTTCCAGTCACCATCCATTTTAAAAAGTGCCATTGAGACTGTTGCATGAACTGTTGTCGAAATGGACTGTCCAGCTTTGACATTTGCAGCATTGTTAATGTCATTCATAATCAGGTAAAAACTGACAATAGCTGTATCTCCATTTAATCGAATATTTACATCTTCTGCTGTTGAGATTCTTTTTATTCCGGGAGATGCTTTTCTAGTCACTGAATTAGTGGCAGTTTGAATAGCCATTGATATTTCATTATTTGAATATCTAGTGCCACCTGCAATATAAGTACGATCGCTGGCCATTAATTTTGCTTGGGTGTTCATATTCTCTAATGTTTGAGACTTAACATATGCATTTATTACTCCCTCAACATCAGATCGGTCGTCAGCATGAACTGTTGCTGTGGCAAATAGGCTAAGTAAAATGGCGAGGTGCTGTAAACGGAGATTTTTTAGTATTGTCATTATTATTCCTTTAATTATTTGAATATATTGAGAATGATTCTCAGTAATATTTGTAACAGTAATATTTGTAACTAACTGTTAAGATTTGTCAGCAAGAATATTAATTAGATTAAGGATCAAACAAGAGATACGACCGCACGATCAATGCGATGTTTTTAAATCATCTTTATATGGGTAATCGATAGTGAATGATGCACTTTGGCAGGAAAGAACCGATGCATGGGTTAAGACCCAACATGAACAACGAATAAAAAAAGAAAAACAACGTGAAAATGAAAGAACTAACAGAAGAACAAAAAAAAGAAATAGAAAATTTTAAAGTAGGATCGGAAGATATTAGAAGCTAATGGGAAAAAAGACGAAAAGAATTACAAAAAAACAATTTATTAAGATGATCGCTGAGAGATCCGATCATCTATGTATTAAGAACCTAGATGCTTTGCATTATATAAAATATTATTGCATTATATAAAATATTATTGCATATAATAGAAATTCATACCATTAAGTAACCGACTTGATAACACATAAGGTCTACAACCCAGTTATATAGGAGGTCATTATGGAAAGCAAACAACATGAGAGATTAACGTTATGTTCTTCAAACCTGAACTTCCATCCAACCGGATGATATTCGAGGTGCGACGTGACAATACGGTATGGCCGTACTTTCACGAACGCCTTGAAGCGCTCATGAAGCAGTACGGTCTTTCCGAAGAAGAAATGAATGCCTTTCGCAAGGTCGACGTACGGCGCCTGGGTGAATTGGGTGTGCACTCATATTTTCTTCCGCAGGTGACACGGCTTATCCACGGCAGCGCAGGCAACCATTCCAAGAGTGCGGCGGCTGAAGCCTATCGCAAATCGTTTGGCGATCAGATCGTTGACTAGTTCAAATCACAGGAGGGTCGCCAAGTGGCCAAAATTGTTTCGATAATGGCAATGGCACATGCTCCAGGTGTTACAGGTTGGTTGGAAAACTGTCCTGTCGAAGATCAGGCTGCTATCAAGGCCGGATATGTGGAGCTCGGCGATGCTATGCGGGCCACCAAGCCGGATGTCATTATCGGTGTGGCGAACGATCATTTGCTCAACCTGCCACTGATTGATCCTCCAGATTGGCGGGTAGATTGTGCCGCGCACTGGTGCGGGCCGGCGGAATTTTTCAAGAGTTGGCTGAAGCAGCCGGGCTACGAGATTGATGGTCGCCCGGACGTTGCCAATGTCATCCATGACGTCGCGTCCAATGCTGGTTTCAAGATCGACAAGGGCGAGGGTCTACTTTTTGACGACAACTGGTCGGTGCCACTTTGGTACTTGGGCTACGATGTTCCCATCGTGCCTATCCACATGAACTGCGTCAGTCCGCCGATGCCGGCACCGCTAACTTGCATTAACTTTGGACGAACATTGCGGGATATTGTGCAGAACGATCTGCCAAAGGATTTGCGCGTCGGCCTGATTGCAACCGGAGGCTTGTCACATGAGCCTGGTGGGGCCCGCTATTTCACAATGGATTCGACATTCGACCAATGGTTTCTCGACCTGATGGAAGAAAGTGATCCTGATCGCGTGCTTAAGGAAGCGACGATCGAGAGGATGGAAGATGCGGGAGGTGGCGGCACCACCGAGTTGCTGGCATGGATGGTTGTTATGGCCGCTGCAAGCGGGGCAAAGTCACGCAAGGTTTTCTATGTCGGGTCTGACGAGATGCGGTGCGGCATCGGCGCATCAATTTGGAATGTCGACGGCTTATCACTACCAAAGACTCCGTCGCTGATTGAAACATCTTAGTCATGCTGGTTGAGCCGGAGGTACAATAATCATCGACCTATTCAGAATTGATGTTCATCACCACATGATCCCGCAACGCTATCTGCAGGCCGTGGGTGCTGAAGCTATCGGGCGCCTTCTGGTTTCGGGCAGAGCACCGGAATGGACACCAGAAATTTCTTTGGCGGCTATGGATCGCAATGGAATCCTTAAGGCCTACACGTCTATGTCGGCACCGGGGATTTCCGGGTTCGGTGAAGATGAAACAGCCGATATAGTCCGCGCTTTCAACGATGATGCGGGGCACATGCGATGCAATCATCCCGAACGCTTCGGTACATTTTCCTATTTGCCGCTTCCATACACTGAGCTGGCTGTCAGGGAAATTAACCGGGTCTATGACGATGTCGGAACCGATGGGATCTGTTTGTTGACCAGCTACGGTGACCGCTATATTGGCGATCCAGAATTCCTGCCAATATTTGAAGCATTGAATGCACGACAGGCCGTGGTGTTTGTCCACCCAGACAGTGGTCCCTGTGCCTGCCATATCGAAGGGGTACCCGCAGCCACGCTGGAATTTCCTTTCGATACCACACGCGCCATCCTTTCTCTATTAATGAACAGGGTGTTTCAGCAATTCCCGGATATCCGTTTTATATTTTCTCATGCCGGCGGTGCGGTGCCTTTTCTGGCGGAACGATTATCCCGTCTCGAGCGCATTCCGAAAAACCAGGAAATCCTTAAAGACGGCGTTATCAACTTGTTAAGCAGGCAGTATTTTGACACGGCACTATCCGCCAACAAATATGCTTTTTCCGCATTGCTTGAACTCGTCGATCATAGCCATATTTTATTTGGTAGCGATTATCCATTCGCACCTGAGGACACCATGGATGCTACGATCAAGGGGCTTGCGGAACTATCCCTGAGCTCGAGCCAGCTTTTCGCCATCGAGCAAGGAAATGCACTTTCGCTTTTTTCTCCCGGGCTGGTAGCCGCTACTGTCGAAGGCTGATCACTTGAATACTCATCCAAAAAAATTGCTGCTCAATCAAAGTGAACGCCTGGCCCCCAGACATTGCGCCCTTGTAGTGATCGATATGCAGAATGACTTCTGTGCACAGGACGGGTACGTGGAGAAAGTCGTGGGCAAGGATGCGGCGGCCTGCCGAGATATTGTGGCACCTGTCAATGAACTGGTCGATGCCGCGCACAAGTCTGGCGTGACGGTGATTTGGATTGCTGCCCGCTATGGGGTTGAACAAATTCCGGCCAACATGCGGGCAAAGCAACTTCATTTGAGTGACGCAATATGCTGTGCGGACAAAAGCTGGGGTGCCGACTTCTTTGGCGTGTCTCCGGCCGATGGCGAAAAAATCTTCTTCAAACACACCTACAGCGCCTTCATCGGCACCGGTCTGGCCGACTATCTTGCGGATCATGAAATTCGCACACTGGCATTTGCCGGCGTGCAAACGAACGTGTGCGTCGAAAATAGTGTGCGCGATGCGTTCTGCAGAGGCTTCTATTGTGTTGTCGCGGAAGATTGTGTCGCCTCCCATACTCAGGCTCTGCATGACGCGACGTTACAGAATGTCAGGTTTCTGTACGGTGATGTTATCAACCGAGAGTCCATCATCAGACATTGGTCGGATGGAGTGAGTCGATAAGCTTACCGGTCAATCGATGCAAAAATTAACGACAAAAGAGACGTAAAAAAAGGAATAGGTACTCATGAAAACGATAGCTAACTTTATAGACGGGCGTTCCGTAGCCGGCCACGGCGAAAAATTTGAAAATCGCTATCCTGCGACGGACGAGGTTGTGAGCGTTATATCGGGGGCGAGCCGGGAAGATGTAGATGCTGCAGTGAATGCGGCTCGGGCAGCACTACAAGGGCCGTGGGGAAAGATGTCTGTTGCAGAGCGGGTTGTTATTTTACGCAAGCTTGCCGACGGTATTCAGGCACGTTTCGACGAATTCCTTGATGCCGAGATTCGCGATACCGGAAAGCCAGTGTCGATTGCCAGTCATATTGATATTCCGCGTGGGGCCGCAAACTTCAACATATTTGCCGATCAGATAGCAACAACCGGCACCGAAGCTTTCGAGATGTCGACGCCAGACGGAGCCGGAGCGCTGAACTATGTAGTGCGTGCACCACGGGGCGTGATAGGCGTCATCTGCCCATGGAACCTGCCGCTATTGTTGATGACCTGGAAGGTTGCACCGGCACTCGCCTGCGGCAATACGGTGGTAGTGAAACCGTCGGAGGAAACGCCATCAACGGCAACCCTGTTGGGCGAAGTCATGAATGCTGTTGGCATACCGAACGGTGTCTACAATGTAGTGCATGGTTTTGGCGCTGGCAGCACCGGCGAGTTTCTGAGCAACCATCCCGGGGTGGACGCCCTGACCTTCACCGGCGAGACTACCACCGGCGAAGCTATCATGACAGCGGCCGCGCGCGGTGTGCGACCTGTCTCATTGGAGTTAGGCGGCAAGAACCCGGCAATTGTGTTTGATGATGCAGACATGGAGCAGACACTGGAAGGATTGGGGCGCTCCTGCTTTGCCAATACCGGGCAGGTTTGTCTCGGCACCGAGCGGCTTTATGTGCAACGTTCTGTTTTCGATGAAGTGGTTGAGCGTCTTGGGCAGAAAGCGAAGGAATATCGTTTCGGCGACCCATTCAGCGCGTCGACCACAATGGGCCCATTAATTAGTGCCAAACACCGTAGCAAGGTACTCAGCTATTACAATCAGGCGCGTGAGGACGGAGCAACGGTAATTGCTGGTGGCGACGTGCCGGCAGTAGCCGACCATGACAATGGTTACTGGATCGAGCCTACGGTGTGGACCGGACTAACTGAGGATTCCTCTGTCATCCGGGAGGAGATATTCGGACCCTGCACCCATGTAACACCGTTCGATAGCGAAGAGGAAGTGCTCGCAATGGCCAACGACAGCCCCTACGGGCTGGCGACGTCGGTGTGGACAACCAACCTTTCACGGGCTCACCGGGTGTCTCGGCAGATCGATGTGGGTATTTGCTGGGTCAACAGCTGGTTCCTCCGCGATCTGAGAACACCCTTTGGTGGTTCCAAGCGTTCCGGTATCGGGCGCGAAGGCGGGATTCACTCGCTCGAGTTTTACACCGAACAGCGCAATGTCTGCGTGAAGCTTTGACCCCAAACTCTCCGGATTAATTGAGTGCCAAACATCGACTAACCATGAATGAACCCCTGTTATTCAGCCTCATCACCTTCGCTTTTTTGACCACCATCACACCGGGTCCGAATAATCTAATGGTCATGTCTTCCGTGATGTTATTTGGAGTCAAGCGCACCTTGCCCCATATGTTCGGTATCCAATTTGGATTTTCAATTTTGATGGTCGCGGGCGTGCTGGGACTTGGTGAATTGCTTGTTTATTTTCCATGGGCGCATCTATTTGTGCAGTGGGCCGGGGCCGGGTGGCTTTGTTGGCTGGGGCTGTCTTTCCTAAAAGAGGCCTTCAGGCAGCATACATCTCAGGGCAATAAGGCACCCAAAAAAATAAACCGACCGTTCTATTTTTTCGAAGCAGCGCTTTTCCAGTGGGCCAATCCTAAAGCCCTGATTTTGGTTCTATCCAGTGCGGGACTTTATATTGATATTGCCGATGACATTTTTGTTCGCACAATTTTTATGGTCTTGGTTTTCGTGCTTGTGGGACTGCCGTGTAGTTTTACCTGGATGCTGTTGGGTGGAACATTGAATCTTTGGTTAGGGGAGGCATCCCACGGCAGAGTGATTAATATCATTATGGCGTTACTCATCTTCGGTCTTGTGGCAGTTATTTTGCTGAATTGAATCTCTTGCAGAGAGATGGCAATATGCTTAAGCGTATCGTTGACATCACAACGTATTTATTAGAGGAAGCCGCTATGCCATTCGCACAAATATCGATTTTGGAAGGCAGGTCCAAGGAAATGAAGACGGACCTGATTCGGGAAGTAACCAAAGCAATCGGGAGGGCGCTTAATGCACCAGAAGAAAGCGTCCGGGTCGTTATTTACGAGGTGCCAAAATCAGACTGGGGGATCGGTGGCAACACTGTTGAGTCACTGGGACGCTAGATTGCCATGGCGTTGAAAAGGTGCCCGAACTGTCAGGCCTAGATTTTTTCGCCTCCCCAACTCTTGGCTCCAAGAGATCGGGAAATGTTTTTTGCACATTCGCGAACTTCATCCAGCAATGACAGGTTAAGTTTCATTCTAGAACCGCGTGCTGGAAATATGACGGTAATCGCACACTCAACTGTGGTGTTTCTTTCAAAAATCGGGCAACTAATCGCACCGAGCCCAGTGTTAGCCATGTTTGGATCAAAATCGTAGCAGTCCTTCCTTATCCGGGATATACGTTCGGCAAACGCCTTTTTGGATATGAGCGGCTTATATGAGAAATCAATCCTGGAATTTTCCAATCGCGCTCTCGGGTCTTCACTTGAAGCGAAAGCCCAGAGAACTCTCGCCGTGACTGAGTGCGGTAAATAGAGAATTGCGCCAGGGCGCACAGTAATCGCCATCGCTAGCTTGCTATCGAAACATAGCAAGGCTGTAGCGTGCTGCTGAACTCGCGAAGATAGCATCGTCGTCTCATTAATCCTGTCTCGAAACTCGATCAGATGCGGGAAAGCAATACTTACATGCGAGTTTTGTTCAGTGGCAGCCTGACCAAGACTAAAAAGCTTGGCACCAAGCCGGTAAGTTTCGTGCGGTTCTGCCTTTTCGATGAACCCCAACTCTCTCCACGTCGAAACATGCCTGGAAACTGTAGATAAGGTCATGTCCAATTTCTTGGCAAGGTCTGTGACTCGAGCTGGCTCTGAAAACTCAGCCAGTGCATCAAGAATTTTTGTGGCAACATGGACGGTTTTGACCCCTGAATCAGCTGCTCCAGTGGTTTTAGGCCGACCGCGACCTCGTCCTTGTTTTGGAAGTTTACTATCCATTTGCAATTTTGAAGCCAATAATGTGATCTCAACTTATTATCGCAGGTCAGGATTTATTAGTCCACTTTGCGATGTTTTGCATTATATAAAATATTATTGCATTATATAAAATATTATTGCATATTATAGAAATTCATACTATTAATAAAACAAAAAAGAGTGATTCATACCATTAAAATAATGTAACTGACTTGATGAGGGGAAAACCATGAGTAAACGAGAAACCAAACCATTTTTTGCTGGGAGCGCTGCTTTCGCAATTCTTGCCGGATTAATCACTACTGCTTGGTTGACACAGGGCTTTGCACAGGATACCTCCAGTGAACCAATGGAAGAAATTGTTGTTACTGGCTCATTTATCAAGCGGCCACTACAGAAAAACCATTCGTCCCCGATTGACATTATCGGCAGTGAAGACATCCAGCGTATTGGGCGTACTGATATTGGTGCATTACTTGCCGCATCTCCAGCGAATTCCGGATCTTTTGTTAATCGTGATACGGGATCGAGCGGCCTGCAATCTGCAGCCAATGTAAATCTTCGCGGTCTCGGAGCATCGTCAACACTCGTGTTGCTTAATGGCCGGCGTCAGACCCAGGGTGGGATTCCCAATCGTGCAGGAGAGGTTTTTGTCGATGTGAATGGGCTTGTCCCGCTGATCATGGTGGATCGTGTTGAGGTGGTACAGGACGGAACTTCCGCATTGTATGGATCAGACGCAATCGCCGGTGTTGTTAATTTCGTCACCCGCGATAGCTTTGAAGGTGCCGAGGTTCAGTTGGAGTATCGCAATGCAGCTGACGGTGATGGTCAAATTATGACCTACAGTGGAATTTTCGGTGCTGGTAACGACCGGGGCCATCTGGTTGCCGCTGTTGAGTACGTCGATCAGAATAGCATAGCCAATGAAGCCAGATTCTCGGATCAGCGTTTGACGACGGGTGGTTTCAATTCATTTTACGGTACCCCTGCAACCTACAAACTTATTCCAGGCAACACCTATAATGCACCTTACGATACAAAGAAGGGCTTCATTGCTGACCCCCTTTGTGGCGCTGCTGCTCTAGGTGGGTTACGCGCAGGTTTGCCGGGAGCAGCGACTCCAGGCGACAATGGTGTGTGCCGGCTGGGACTGGCGCTGGGTGGTCAGCTATTTCCGGAGGAAAAACGATTAAATACGCTCGTCAGGGGGCATATCGACATAAGCGATTCTACTGAGGCCTTCGGGGAATTCGGTTTTTCGCAGATACGCACGCATAGAACGGATAGCCCATCTTACGGCTTTACAAATGCGCCAATAATCGTACCGGCAAACAA
>TARA_B110000881_G_scaffold121851_1_pt1 | contig 24982 bp, 20 predicted proteins | sample TARA_B110000881 | Tara Oceans TARA_B110000881 (sample SAMEA4398150) | marine metagenome | biome: Polar Biome; feature: [MES] marine water layer (ENVO:01000295) within the mesopelagic zone...; material: water (ENVO:00002006), including particulate matter (ENVO:01000060) such...
TTTCCCGGCAATTCTCCGCTCCCAGGACTCAACGTTTATGAAATCCGGAAAAACTTTCTCTCTTCTCATCACCGCCTCTATCCTTGCCATTATCACTGTCGGAGTGGGATTTTCACTAAGACTGGGCCGTTTTTCAAAACTCCGACTTTCTTCGGCGGGTCGGAGTTTTTTGACTCCAGATCTCACACCGGTATGATCCCTTGAAATGAAGACACTTTTTCTACTCTCCCTCGTCGCTTTTGGTTTCGCCTCTTGTGGAGGGACTCCCCCCCCAAGTCCAAAAGTGGAATACGTCCATCCAACCGATTTAGACTAATCCCTAGGAAGCGAAAGGGCGGATAAGCTTTTGCCCTTCGCCACGTTAGGCTTTATCACTTCGCCCATGACCGCGAAGAAGAAGACTGCCACCAAAAAACAAGGAGCCTGGGCCAAGTCGATGCCCGTCAAGCAATTCGACTTCATGCGCGAAATTCTCGCCGCCCCCAGCCCGATCGGGCTCGAAGGCGCGATGAGTTACGGAGTCCTCAAACCTGCCTTCGAAGATTTCAAGCCCAAGCAGTGGGCGATTCATCAATTCAAAGGAAACGCCGGTATCGTTCTCGACACCCATCCCGGCGATGAAAAGCGCACCTCCGTCATGCTCATCGGCCACGCCGACAAGATTCGCCTACAGGTCCGCAGCATCGGTAAGGATGGAAAAATCTGGGTCAACAGCGACTCCTTCCTCCCTTGCACCCTCATCGGACACGAAGTCAAACTCTTCTCACAGGAACCGGATAAACCCGGCAACTACCGTGTGATCGAAGGGGGCACGATCGAAGCCATGGGCGCCATCCATTTCTCCGAACCCGCCCAACGCACGGGCGCCAAGGGCATCAAACCTGAGATGCTTTTTCTCGAACTCCAGATGCACGGCGATAATTGCAAGGAGCGCGTCGAGGAACTCGGCATCCGTGCTGGTGACCCCATCATTCTCGACCGCCCCATCCGCAAGGGGTTCACCAAAGACACCTTCTACGGGGCCTATCTCGACAACGGACTCGGCTGCTTCATGGTCGCCGAGCTCGCCCGCCTTCTTGCCAAAAAGCCTCTCAAAAACATTCGCGTCCTTCACACCATCGCGACCCACGAAGAAATCGGCCGTATGGGAGCCACCGCTATTGCTGGCGAGATGAAGCCAGACGTTCTCATCGGCGCCGACGTCAACCACGACTACGATGCCGCCCCCGGACTCGGAGCAAAGCGCATGAACACCCTCACCATGGGCAAGGGCTTCTCCCTCACCAACGGCTCCATCACCAGCTCCTTCATCAATTGCTTAATCGAAAAAGCCTGCCGTAAAGCCGGTATTCCCTATCAAATTGACTTCGCCGGCCGCGACACCGGCACCGACGCCATGGCCGCCTCCCTCGCCGGAATCGATAGCGCCGCCACCTCCATCGGATTTCCCATCCGTAACATGCACACCATCTCCGAAACCGGCCATACTTTGGACATCCTTGCCGCCATCCACGGAATGGAGGCCACCCTTCGCGAAATGGACAATATGAACCGGGGCAAAGGACTCAGCCGGAACGACCTCCAAAGCGAGCACCCCCGTCTTAATGAGGCCAAGAAGGCCTGAAAGCCTGGATACAGAAACAAATCCGAAGTCAGCTCGAGACTGTTAACCAATCCCCTGCTTCGACGATCTCATAGCTGTCGAGCCCCTTCAGCCACTCGTAGATCCAAACTGTCGTTGGCTTGTCGTTCAACGATACGTCAGCCCGGACCCGGTGGTATTCGCCATTCCGGTCATCCTCCAATCCGATGCCTTCAAATTCATCAAGTTCCTTGAGCATCTCCGACCCGATCTCGTAAATCTCCCCTTTGACAAGACCTCCGTCACCCAGCACCAATCCCGGATACCAATCAATCTTCACCAAGGTTCCCGCAACTTCCGCCGGACCCAGCCAGCGAGCATCCTTCATCCTCCACTCATTCGACGCCCCCTTGCGTAGTGCTCCGTATACAAACAAGAGATCACTCATCGTTCGATTCCAGAATCCTGGAAATCTCTTCCTTCAACTGCTCCAATCCTTCCCCTTCCATAGCGGAAATCGGGATAATTGGAACCTTCGGAAAGCGACTTTTAAAGTAGCCCAAATTCTCCTCCGCCTCTTCAAGATCCATTTTGTTCGCCACAACCATCCAGGGGAATTTCGCCAAATCCTCGTCGTAGAGTTTGATCTCGGTCCGCAGGGTTTGAATGTCCTCGATGGGATCGCGCAATTCACTCCCCGCGATATCCACCACGAAAAGAAGCACCCGGCATCGTGTGATGTGGCGCAGAAATTCATGCCCCAACCCACGATTGTCATGAGCTCCTTCAATGAGACCGGGAATATCCGCCACCGTGCAACGTTGCTGCCCCGCCAGCGTCACGACTCCGACTTGCGGCGTGAGCGTGGTAAACGGATAGGACGCCACCTTCGGCTGCTTTGCCGAAATCTTACCAAGGAGAGTCGACTTACCAGCATTGGGGAACCCCACCAAACCAACATCCGCGATGCGGCGCAGCTCAAAATAAAAGATCCCCTCGTCTCCCTCGGTTCCCAATTCCCGTTCCTGGGGAACCTGGTTGGTCGGACTTCGGAAGTGAAAATTACCCCGTCCCCCTTTTCCGGGTTCGAGCAGGACAAACTCCTGACCTTCCTCCGTCAAATCACAAACCGGAACCAGTTCAACCCCCTCGTCACTTCGCTCCATCGCAACCGCTTCGGTCACATCGACCGCCGGGCTACGATAAATCACCGTCCCGGGAGGAACACGACCGATCTTGGTCTTTCCGTCTTTCCCGTGGCGTTTCCAGCTTCGCCCGGGTGCGCCGTCTTCGGCGAGCAACTTAGGATCATAGTGAAAACTGCGAAGGTTGTCGGTATTCCTGTCCACAACGAGCATCACCTTACCACCATCGCCGCCATCGCCACCATCGGGGCCTCCGCGTGGGACGTACTTTTCCTTTCGGAAGCTTAAAGCTCCGTGTCCGCCGTCACCGGCGCGACAATGGACCCGAATATGGTCGACGAATGACTTGTCTCTTTTCATGAGCTGATCTTTCCAAAGGTGTTCATTAATGAGACTTCAAGCGCGAGAGCCTCCACGACATTCGTTTCCAACAAGCTCCGCAGCTCCTCCATGGCCGCAACCCGTCGTAATAGCACGTCTAAATCTTCATTCTCGACCGCTTCCGCCATCACTTCGGCATATTCGGGAAACTCAAGCCCCTCGCCACCAGCTTTGAGACGCAGTAAATCCCCCACCCAAGCGTGAATCGTTTCGATCATTAGCGACCGCTCGCCCAGATAATCCGCCGAGGCCTGTGCTAAGTGGATTTTTTCACGATCGTCCATCCATCTGGCATCAACAATCTTCTGATACTTCACCTTCTCCTCTTTGAAAATCGCGGCATAGTCTTTCTCAATTTCCGCCTTGCGTTCACGCAGGAGGCTTTCAAGGCCAGCCTTAACCGCAAGTCCGGATTCCAGCTCACCAATTCCATCGCGGGTGACTTGCTCAAGCAATGGCAGGATCCGCTTCACCTGGTCCGGCTTTTCCGCACCCGGAGTGGCCGCAAGAGCGATATGCACGCACCTCGACCAGATTGTGGGAAGTAGCTTCTCGGCCTCGCTTGAGAGAAGAAGAAGCAAACTTTCACGCGGAGGTTCTTCAAGCGTCTTGAGGAAGGCGTTCGCCGCCGAATCACCCATCCGGTCGGCATCGACAATCACCCCGATTTTCCAAGTTCCATTGGGTGATGATTGATTCATCATCTTCTCCAGCGCGCGAATATCATCGACCGCGATGAGCCGGGATTTCGAACGGGGCCGCACCACGCGGATATACTCCCCTTCCAGTTCGGCCAGCGATGGCACAACCGCCTCGACCGGCTCCCCCCATAAATCTTCCCCCTCATCCTTTTCCCCATTCAAAAGGTGCCCCATTTTGGCTGCCAATTCCTCTTTGCCGCTCCCCTTGGGTCCGGTGATCAAAAAAGCATGCGCCAAGCGTGCCCGCTCGTGAGCAGCCGCGATCAATTCAAACGCCTTGGCCACCGTGAATGCCATGCGAGGAAGCTACCGCGGCACAGCTGAACCGGCAAGACTAGACCAATTCCCTCTGGCAAAGCCGGCCCGTAAGAGATATGGATGAGACCATTCAAAATGAACTTCCCTTTCCACTTCACCCGCCGATCCTTTCTGGGAGCCGGTTTCACCACCGCCTTCTCCCTCCCACTTCTTCATGCCAAAAAGAAAAAGGCTCCCTGGCTCCAGATCTCTCTCCAGCAATATTCCTTCAATAGAATGTTCCACACCAAAAAACTCGCTTGAGCCATGATCCGCTGCCACACGCTTTTCGTTCTTCTCTGCTCCCTCGCGTGCGCGCAAGGCGAACACAAAACCACCAAAAATAATCCCAACCTCAAGGCTCGTGGAGACACCCTCTTGAAAGAGATCGTCTCGCAAAAATGGGCCGCCGGCTGGAAAAATACCACCTTGGACAAGATCCGCCTCGTGGCGCAAAAGCCGGACCTCGCCGAACCCACCGGACTTCCTCCCGTTTGGTCCGCCATCATCAATGGTCCCGCTGGCAAGAAAGGCCACCTCATGTGGGACAGCTCCGGCGAAGGCCGACTCGTAGAATTTTCACTCGATGACAAACTCGAGATCAAAGGCGGCGTCTTCGGTCTCCCGGCGCTCCAGCAATTCCCGATGAAAGACGAAAAAGGCCAACTCGTCGCTTCGGGTTGCGTCCCAACTGCAGCCGCCAGCGTGGTCTCCTACTGGGTTACCAAAGACTATCCCCAATGGAGTGGCGAAGACGGAACGACCCCAAAAGATCTCGCCCTCCGGCTACGCAAGAAAATGAAAATGTTCCTTTTCCCGGACACCGATGGATTCACCCCCAACCGCATGCCCCTTGCCGGAACCTATCCCAGTGAGCTCTACAAGGCGCTAAAACAAGACGCTCAATCCCACGGAGTTTCCATGTCGATCGGTTTGAAAAGATTCTCATTTGAAGAATTGCAAACAGAGATCAAGGCCTCTCGCCCGGCTCTCCTCTCGTGTGTCGTGCGGGTCGCTCATCAACCGGAACTTTCCTGGGGGCACGAAGTCGCAGCCGTTGGCTTTTGCCAAATCGATGAAGTCGAACTCGTCGGAATCCTCGACAACTTCTATCCCACCAAATATCCCGAAACCATTCGCTGGATTCGCAAGGACGCCTTCAGCTCCATCGTTACTCTTCGTCCGGCTCTGGAGAATCAAAAGTGACGTCAAAGTGAGGCGGCAACTGTCAGGGTGTCGACTGTTGAGGAGAGACTTAAGGAGCCTCGACCCAATCGGGCGCCTTCTTCTGACACGACACTAAAAACAAAGCCGAAATGATCAGAGCCAAACGCCTCACACCACCCAATCAATCCAATCGGCATCAGTCAAAACCTCACCCACAATCGCTACCGGACAAAGTTCTTCCAGCATCATTCGGTTCGTCGTGGCCGCGACATCCCGCTCGGCCTCGAGGTGGTTGAGCACCACACCGACGCACTCCAATCCCGACGCTTGAATCGCCTTCACCGTCAACAAAGTATGGTTCAGCGTTCCCAGCCAATTGGCCGCGACGACCAGCACCGGAAAGCCCAACTCTTTCGCAAACTCCGGAAAGCCAAAGTCCTCGCCCATGGGCACTTCCCACCCACCCACGCCTTCAACCAGAGTAAAGTCGTGGGCGTCCCGCACTTTGTGGATTTGTTCCACCATCAGGCCCAACTCCAACGGATTCCCTTCGATCCGCGACGCCACCAACGGGGCCACCGGAGTTCGATACCACCTAGGATTCACCACATCTAGATCGAGCGACCCTCCGTTGGCCTCCCACAGACGCTCCGCATCATCACGGGCTCCACTCAAGACCGGCTTCAAACCCACCGCCGCAGTGCCCGTTTTCCGAAGCTCTTCAACAATGAGCGCGGAAACCCAGGTCTTCCCGATCCCCGTGTCCGTGCCTGTGACCAGAAGACCGGGCCATTGCTCGAACTTCATGGTTCCAAATTCTCAATCACGGATTCAGCGAACAGGTTGTTTCCCTCCAGATGGAGGTTAATCAGATACCATATCGCGATCGCGAGGGCCAGAGCGGCGATCTTAGCCGTCCAGTTCCTCAGGAACCACTTCTTTAATTGCTTCACCATGGGGTAGGAATATATCTTCTAGTTTTTTGCGGAATTCGTCTTCGGAAAGATTTCGGAAAATCTTGCCTTCGACCACAATCGAAATCGCTCCCGTCTCCTCGCTGACAATAATGGCAACGGCATCGGCCTCCTCGCTAATTCCAAATCCAGCCCGATGTCGCAGTCCCAGCGAGCGATCCGAAAGTTCTTTTTGACTGACCGGAAAAATACAGGAAGCCGAAGCAACCCGCTCTTTTTTTAGAATGAGCCCACCGTCATGTAACGCCGTTTGGGGGTGGAAGATGGTGGCGACCAGCTCCACCGACAGAACGCTGTCAATCGTCACCCCGGTGCTTTCGTAGTCCTCCAGATCAATCCCACGCTCAATCGCAAAAAGAGCTCCAAACCGTTTCTTGGAGAGTTTCACCACCGATTCGGCGAGGGTTTCCAAAAAAACCTTCTGCGGAGTTCTCGAAAAGGAAAAGAGATTCGCGCTGCCCAAGCGCGCCAGACCATTGCGCAATTCCGGTTGGAAAATAATCAGAAGGGCGAAAGCCAAAATAGCTGCGGCGCTCTTAATAATCCACTCAATGACCTTCAACTCGAGAATCTGGGAAGCAAGCGTCAGCAGGATCACCACCGCAGCCAGTCCCACCAGAATAGGCACCCCCTTGGTCGCGCGAAAAACTCGGTAAACCTGATAAATAAGGATCCAGAGTACCAAGATCTCCACACCGGCACGCCAGTGATCACGAAGGGGCTCAATCAGATTCACAATAATTACAGGATTGATTAGAACTAGCGCCCAATGAGCTTGCGACCCATTTCGGGAGTGACATTGAAACGCAGGGTATCCGACGCCTTGGGCTTGGATTCATCTTCAATTTGATATTGCACCGCCTTGGTCGGCTGGGTCCCCTGAACTTCGGACATCAGGTAAATCCGAAGAGTAATCGGAGCCTTGGGATCTCCGCCGGCAATATCCTTAATGGAGTATTGCATCTCATTCAACCCGTCGTGTGCCCCTCCAATCACCACATCGGAGCGCTTCGTGTTCTGAAAAAGATGGGATGACGTCTTGTTCACCAGAAGCTTCACTTCACGACCGGGGCAAAAAACGTAGGCTTTCGCAATGTATTTTGGCGGCCCGCGAATCGCCAAAGGCGCGGGAGGCACCACACCATTGGGCTGAAAGTCCACCGTATCCACGAACTTCAAATCCCCCGCAAGGAGCTGCTTTCGGACATCTGGAATGGCATCGAGTTTCACGAACTCCCCTCCGTCGTATTTCCAACCGGTTCCTTCCTGCACATACGAAATCACGAAAAGATTGTCCGTGGGCTTTCCTCCAACACCAAAGTCCACCTTCCCAAAATAGACAGCTTTGCCGGTGCGCCCCTTCACCCGGACGCGCAAAGCCTTCAAATTTGAAACATCGGGTGGAGACCCCGGCGCACCAAAGACGGCGTCGGGAAAGCGCCGTTTCTCGCTCCAGATTCGATTTCGGACATTGGTCTGCCGGACATTGGAAGTAAGGCGCTTCCAGGTTGCCGCATCCTTCTTAATCATCGCACCACGCCAACTTCCATAGACTTGGCGCAAGTGTCCCGCCAACTGCTTGTCAGGCATCGCTTGGGAGTGCGCTGAAGTCACCATCGCCAGAAGGCTGAAAAGTAAAATCAGTCGTTTCATGGAGAAACTATGGACAATTGCACCCACATTTGGAAAAGCTTTTCTACGCCAACGTAAGTTTGCGCCTCCCGACACCCGATGAACAACCTCCCCAAGTCGCCCATGATTGGTGAAACCCGGACCCAGGAACTCCTGTCCTCCGCCACCTCATACATCTACAAACAGACTCCGGCTGGAGATTTGCAGGCGCACTTCTTCTTTCCTCCCGACTTCGACTACGAAGTCGACCGTCGCCCGGTGATCATCTTTTTCCATGGAGGGCTTTGGGATATCACAGCAGCCACCCAGTTTGTCCCCCACTGCCATCACTTCGCCTCCCGGGGCATGGTCGCGGCCACCGTGGAATATCGCACAAAGGCACTCCAGAACGGTACACCTGAAGATGCCATCACCGACGCCAAGGATGCCATCCTGTTCTTTAGAACCCACGCAACCAGCCTAGGAATTGATCCCGAACGTATCGTGATGGTCGGAGCCAGCGCCGGAGGAAATGCCGTCCTCAGCGCCGCCCTGCTTCCCCACGAACCCGAGGACGGCCCATCTCCAAAACCCACAGCCATGATCCTTTTCGGCCCCATCAGCGACACCACAAGAAAGGGAATCGGCAACGAATTCTTCGCAAGCCCGAAGGACGGTAAACTTCTCAGTCCCAGCACCCAACTTCCTCAAAAAGACCTTCCTCCCTGCCTCATTTTCCATGGAAAATCCGACCGCGTCGTTCCTTTTGCACTCTCCGAGCGATTCGCGAAACGATACCGCCGCAAGCGTAATCGCTGCGAGCTCATGGAATTCAAAAACGCGGGCCACACCTTCTTTAACTACAATTCTGACGAGAAAAACTACGAAATCACCCTTCGATCAGCGGACCATTTCCTCGTCGAACTGGGTATCCTCGAACCGAATCCCCTCGCCGACATCATGCACTGACCTTGCGCGGCAGAAAATTGCTGCCATCATTGGCTCCTCATGAGCGAGTTGAAGTTTTCCCCCATCGCTGAGATCGTTGCCGAGATCAATGACGGACGCCTTGTCATCGTGGCCGACGATCCCAGCCGCGAAAACGAAGCCGATCTGATCGGCGCGGCCTCCCTTATTACCCCGGAATCCATCGCCTTCATGGCAAACCATGCCCGGGGACTCATTTGCACTCCCATCACCTCCGAGCGAGCGCAAGCCCTGGAGCTTCCCCCCATGACCCAAAAAAACCGGGAAACTCACAAAACCGCCTTCACCATTTCCATCGATGCCGCCGAAGGCATCTCCACCGGCATCTCCGCAGCCGACCGGGCTCACACCATTCGTCTTCTTGCTGATCCCAAAACCCAGGCCGAAGCTTTCGTTCAACCCGGACACATCTTTCCCCTCGAGGGCAAAGAAGGCGGAGTTCTCCGACGAGCCGGCCACACCGAGGCCGCCGTTGACCTCGCCCGCATGGCCGGGCTGCCTCCTGCCGCCGTCATTTGTGAAATTATGCACGAGGACGGCACCATGGGACGCGTGGGTGACCTTGGAGAATATCAGAAAAAACACGACCTCAAGTCCTGCACCATCGCCCAACTCATTGAATACCGCCGTCGCTCCGAGCGACTTATCACACGGGAAGAAGTCGTTTCCATGCCGACCGACTTTGGTGACTTCGATTGCTACCTCTACAAGGTCAACACTGACGACTCGGAGCACCTGGCCCTTGTCCGTGGAGAAATCGATCCCAGTAAACCGATCAGCGTGCGCGTTCATTCCGAATGTCTCACCGGAGACGTCTTCGGATCCCGACGCTGCGATTGTGGAGGGCAACTTCACACCGCCCTCGAACATATTTCTAGAGAAGGGGGCGTCCTCCTCTACCTGCGTCAGGAAGGCCGGGGCATCGGACTGGCCGCAAAAATCCACGCCTACAAGCTTCAGGAACAAGGCTTTGACACCATCGAGGCCAATGAAAAACTGGGTTACGGCTCGGACCTCCGCGACTACGGCATGGGAGCACAAATGCTCTTCGATCTAGGCGTTCGCAAGATCCGCCTCCTCACCAACAATCCCAAAAAAGTCATCGGACTCGAAGGCTACGGCCTTGAAATCGTACAAGAAGTCCCCGTTCGCCTCCCTTCCAATCCTCACAACGAGAAATACCTCGAGACGAAGCGAACCCGAATGGGCCATCACCTCTAATTGACAAAGCACCCGTATGGTTGCATATCCGCCTTTCACATGTCCGACATCATTCCACCGAAGCCACGTGTCCTATCCGGGAGCAAAGTTTGCATCTCCATCGTTGCTGCAAAATTCAACCAAGAATACACGGACGCTCTCGTCGAAAATGTTGTCGATGAGATCGATACCTACGCCACCAATGTTCGCGTGGACCTTGTGCGCGTCCCCGGAGCGTTCGAAATCCCCGTCATCACCAAGGCCCTCATCGAAGAAGAAGCCCCTGATTGTGTCATCGCTCTCGGTTGTATCATCCGGGGCGGCACTGGACACGCCGATCTCGTTGCCACTTCCGTGACCGAAGCTCTTCAGCATCTTGCTCTCGAAAAATCTATCCCCATCATTCACGAGGTCCTCCTCGTTGAAGATGAGAAACAAGCCTATGCCCGCTGCATTGGCAAAAAGCTCAACCGGGGTCGCGAGGCTGCCCGCAGTGCGCTCGACATCATCGAAGTGATGAGCGAGGTGCGCCGTGAAAACAAATCCCTGCGCCTCCACCCAAGCAATGGCTAGCCGCCGCCAAGTCCGCCAGGCGGCAGTCCAACTCCTTTACGCTCGATCCGCCTCCCCGAAAGACCAGGGAGGTCCCGAACTCTGGGACCTCATCAACGACAAGGCCGCGATCACCTACGATCGCGGACGCGTCAAAGTCCTCGCCCATTTCCAACAGGGTCGAGACGCTGCAGTCGCGAAACTCCAGGCCATTCTCATCGATTGCTCCGCCTCCATTCTCGCCGCAGACCCCGGCGAAAAACTCGCCAAAGACCTCAAGGCCCATGCCGCGGTCGAGCACAAGTGGACCGAAAGCTGCGGTAATCTCTTCCGCCTGACGAAGGCTGACACCGGCGACTGGCGGAGGGATCTCTACAAGCTTCTCCCAAAATCAGCCAAGCTCAAGAATCACCGCGCCGCCATTCTCCCGCTCACCGACTCCTTTCCTCCGCAGCAATACAACGCCTTCAAAGGGGTTTTTGAAAAGCTGGACAACTATGACGATCGCGCCCGCATGGTCCACTTTCCGGAAAACTACCCCGATCAGCGCGACCTCGACCACCTTCACCGCCTCACCAGCGAAATGAAGAACCTCGAAAAAGAGGCCGTCGAACGCGCCGACCAAGTCGAAGCGTCCCTTTCAGAATTGGACGAGGCCATCGACAAGGCCGCCGTCAACTTCGACATCAGCCGATTTTCAAAGGTCGACCTCGCCATCTTGAGACTCGCGAGTTGGGAAATCCTCAAAGTCCCCGAACTTGATGCCGCCGTGTCCATCAACGAAGCCATTGAACTTGCACGCTCATTCTCGGGTGAGGAAGCCGCTTCCTTTGTGAATGGCATCCTTGATCAGATCGCTAAAAACTAGTACCTCGAATACAAAGTCAGCGTTAGTTTGCTCTTCCCCCGCTGGGGATACTTCTTCAGTTTACCATCCGTGGAAGATAAATCATCATTCCCCAGCGACTTTCAAAAACGAACGATGTGGAAGGCCGTCACGGGCTTAGCCATCCTCGTCCTCGGGTCACTTCTTGTGGGCTTGATTTGGCTCACTAGCGCGGTCCTTGGCTACCTCCAACCCGTTCTCGTCCCCCTTGCCGTTGCCGGCATCGTGGCCTACCTCCTCGATCCCGTCGTTCAATATCTCCAGCGCAATGGCTTCTCGCGCATGAAGGGGATCATCACTGTTTTCTCAGGATTCATACTCTTCTTTAGCATCATGTTTTTCTTCGTCGGAAACAAACTCTCCGGACAACTCAAAGACCTCCTCTCCGAAGAAGGTGGCACTTCGAGCTACTACATGGAGGCCGCAACTCTCGAGGGAGCCAAGGAGAACAGCTCCTACGGCTGGATCATGAGATCGGCCTTCCGGAAAGACGCGACAGCCGTGCGGACATATCTCAAAAACGGAGGCTCACTCATCGGCCCTCAGAAAACCAAATGGCGTCTCGATCCTGACACCGGCAAACTCACCGACGGCAAAAGCCCACCATCGAGGGAAGTCGAAAACCTTCTCGAGTCCGATTGGGGAACGCAAATCTCTATCGCCAAAGTCGATCACCCCGAAGAACTTGTTACTCTCTACAACTTCGATCTTACCAAAGGAGGACAATGGCTTTCCGGTCTGGGCCGCTCCATCCTCAACTGGCTCTCCAATAGCTCTGGAAAAATCGTTGGCTTCTTTGGTATCATTCTCGGCTTCGCCATGGTTCCCATTTACCTCTACTACTTCCTCAAAGAGAGCGAAGGCATCAAAAATGGCTGGACCGATTACGTCCCCCTCCGGGCCTCACGCTTTAAAGATGAAGTTGTGGAAACCCTTCAGGAAATCAACGGCTATCTCATCTCGTTCTTCCGGGGGCAGGTGCTCGTCGCCTTTATCGACGGTATTCTCGTTGGCATCACCCTGACCATCTTCCAGCTCCCATACGGATTGTTGATTGGCGTATTCATGGCCTTCCTGGGAATCATTCCCTACATCGGCAACATCATCTGCCTCATCCCCGCCTGTATCATCGCCTACTTCCATGGCTTTTCCGAACCCTACGGTATCCCTCAATGGGGCTACGTCTTCGGAGTCCTCGCCATCTTCATCGTGGTTCAACAGATCAACTCGCTCCTGACTGCTCCCAAGATCGTGGGCGACAGTGTCGGCCTTCACCCCATGTCCGTCATCTTCTCAATGATCTTCTGGTCCCTCCTTCTCGGAGGCTTCCTCGGAGCCCTCCTCGCCGTCCCCCTTACCGCCGCCGTCAAGGTCCTCTTCCGCCGCTACTTCTGGGACCGGCAATTACAGAAAGCCTGATTCTTCCGAGCCCCCCATAAACCAAGCGGTCGCCGAACTGCTTAAATGAAGCAGCAGGGGGCAAATTTCCGGCGAACAGTCTTCTCCCTCTCACAGGGTCATGGCAGAATCAACCAGCGCCAATAAGGCAGACGGCCTCTCCCTCAATCATTACCCAAGAGTTCATGAAGTTTCTCGTTCTCCACTTCAATCTAATCATCCTCACCTGCTTTACAGCTCTCGGAGTCACTCCACATATCGAAAAAGCATTTAGCGAAAAGTATCCCGAAATTAAAGTCTCTCGGTGGAAGTCGGAATCCAACGGATCGTGGGAAGCACACTTCGAGAAGGATGGCATCAAGTATCGCTCGGACTTCGACGCCGAAGGGAATTGGGTCGAAACCGAGTACAACACGAGCTTCTCACAGCTTCCGTCTGAAGTCCGTTCAGCGATAGAGCTCAAATACAATACGAACGATATTCTTGATGTCGAAGGTGTCGAAAGCCCCACTCACGGCACCTTCTACGATGTCGAATTCCAACAGGGTGCTGAAAAAGTGGACGTCATGTTTGACACTCAGGGCAAGGTCCTCGACCCGATCAGACCCCCCACCGAAAAAGGCTTTTTTGAATACTGGGTCAACGAGACAAAGAGAGATTCGCCTCTCTCCCGAACCGGCTTGGCCCTCGTCTACAAGGCTCTTTTCAACCTCCTGACGATCTTCATCTATGCCTACCTCATTTACTACCGCAGGCACCATGATCACAAAATGCTGTTCCTGCTGGTGGCGTTCAACCTCTTCCTCTTTCCCATCTTTCTTTCCAGCTCGCTGGTCACCGCCGGCTTTGGTTTCACCATCTTCGCCCTGCTCGCCCTCGTTCGCTTGAGAAGCGAAGCTTTCGACAAAGCAGAAATCGCCTATCTCCTCGGAGCAATTTCACTCACCTTTGTCAACACCATGATGCCGACCTATGTCGACGTCCCCTCGGCCGCCGCCATTCTCCTCACCGCCTACTTGGCCGACAAACCCTCCGTCTGGCGGGACAACTTCCAAAAAATCGAAATCGACTACCGCATCACCGAGAAGGAAAAAATGCTCGATCACGCGTACCTAAGAAAACAACTCTCCAACGAATTCGTCATTGAAGTTCGGGAACTCGCCATCAATCGCGTTTTTAAAAACGAGGTCAGACTCACCCTGATGTATCGGGATCTTCCCGAAGAAAAGAGATCCGGACTCACCGCCGCCAAGGAACAAGAACGCGAAGAGGGAGTCCTTGAAAAACAAAGACTTGAAGAGAATAAACAAAAAGCTTTGCTCGAGCAGCAATCCAAGACCAGCTCGCCCTCTTAAGATAGTCCTGCTAAGGCACCCCAGAAAAAACTTTGAACCTGCGTGCCTTAGCGGTTCAAAAACTGCCCTCAGCCTCTGACTTTCAAAAAATCATTAACAAAATATTATAACAACTATCCCCATGTCTGACCCACTCAAACCACACGCCGGAAAAGTCGCCCTCATCACCGGAGCTGCCGGGGGAATCGGTCGTGCTACTGCTGAAAGACTTCGTAATGACGGGGCCACCGTTGTCGGACTCGATATCAATCCCGCCGTCGTCGAAAACCTCACCGGCGAACGCCTCTCCGGGGCCATCTGCGACATCACCGATGACGCCGCCCTCAAAGCCGCTGTCGACAAAACTGTCGCCGATCACGGCAGCCTCGACATTATCGTCGCCAATGCCGGCATCTTCAAATCCGGCGAATACATCGAAGATTTATTAGAAAGCTGGGACCTCCACCTCAAGATCAATCTCACCGCCACCCAACGCTTCCTCAAGTTTTCCATCCCGCATCTCAAGAGCGGGACCGACGCCTCGATCATCATCATCGGTTCGCGGAACTACGCCGCCCCCGGCCCAGGCGCAGCCGCCTACTCCGTCACCAAAGCGGGAGTCACCCAGCTTGCCCGAGTCGCCGCCCTCGAGCTCGCGCCCCACGGCATTCGCGTCAATGTCCTCCACCCCGATGCCGTCTTCGACACCGAAATTTGGAGCGAGGAAGCCCTCGAGAACTCCGCCAAGCGCTACGGCATGACCGTGCAGGAATATAAGACTAAAAACCTGCTCAGTATTGAGATCACCTCCGCGGGAGTTGCTGCCATGATCAGCACCGTCGCCGGCCCCGTCTTCTCCGCCACCACCGGTGCCCAAATCCCCATCGACGGCGGTAACGACCGTGTGATTTAATTTAAGCACCCCAATTTCATGGGACATCGCTGACGCGGGGATACCCCATTAACTTGCACAGGTTCTAAACCCCGTGAAGACATCCGTTCTTCCTGGGAGATAGGCCTGCCGATAGCTATTACGAATGAGGTTGGAGCAGGTTGCACACGATCCTCCTTTTGTCACCCGGTGGTCACCGAACTGCAGGACCGACATATAATGATACATGTCGACCTCAAACCCGGCGTAGGGCAGAAACTGGCTACTCGTCCATTCCCATGAGGTGCCTAACATTTGCAGGCAGCCTGTCGGGCTGGCGCCCTCACCAAAGGCATCCGCCGGGGCCGTGCCAAAAAAGGTTCCATCCATGTCCACCTGTGCGGTATCCATGACATCTCCCCCCCAAGGGAAACGGAGCGCTTCCGGGCCACGGGCTGCCGCTTCCCATTCCGCTTCGGTTGGCAACCGACGTCCGGCCCATCGACAAAAAGCCTCGGCTTCCCAGACACTGACGTGCAAGGCTGGGGCATCCAGCGGAAGGTCTTCCCACACATCAAATTTTCGATGTCGCCACACGCCACTCTTATCACGGCGCCAGTATGCCGGCATCTCACGTTGCCCACCATTCCCCTCCAACAACCAACACTGCCCCCCAAAATCCCACACCGATTGATCCCGATAGCCGCCGTCCTCCACAAACTCGAGAAACTCACGATTCGTCACCAGCGTCTTCGCGATTGAAAAAGATCTCAACGTCACCTGATGCCCCGGACGTTCACTGTCAAAACTAAATTCTCCTGACGAAAGTGACGGCATCCCGAGGTCGTATTCTCCTCCCTCCACCAGCGCATCTCCCGAAATCCCGGTACCCTTTGGAAGATCGTCATTCAAGGTTGCGAACGAGGGGGCCGGATATCCCAGAGTCTGCCTCGCCCACAGCAGGGATTCGATGTGCATCTGATGGTGATGAATGACGTAACGCAGGAGATACCGTTCCTGATCGTTGAGTGACTTCCCACCAAAACCGGCACGCACCTCATCGAGCACCCCTCGGTAGTAATCGAGCATCGTTCCCTTGTCAGGCACGACTCCGGGTCTCCAGCGATGCTTGTGTGCGATCTCAAAGGAATCCCAGACATCATCGTATCCGGGCATCCGGGCCTCTTTTTCGCCGAGCTTACGAAGTAGAAAATATTCATAGAAAAAGGCCGCATGTCCCAGTTCCCAAATCGGAGGATTGATTCCCCGTAAATATGGCGCCGCGAGCCGGGCATCATCGAGATCATCCAACAAGGCGCGGGACTTCCGGTCTACCACGTCGAGTTCAATCATCATCTCCTCTCCCGTATTCATCAGTGACACCTTTTCATTACCAGATTTTCAACCAAATTTCAAATCATTCGAATGAGCCGTCCCCTTCAAGCAGTTTGGCAGGAAGAAGCCAATGCCAAGAAACCGGACGCGACCAAGCGCACCCCCAGATGGGCCTCGAGTTCCTTTCCAACACCGCCGTGGCTTCGACGCAGCCTTCACCCAAAAAGCCGTCCTAAAAAATCGCGCTGAATCAATCAGGTCGCGGCCCCTCCTCTGGGGAACTCTGATGTTCTACAAGCAACCGCATCTCGTCTCTCCCAAAGACGACAAGTGAAAGATCCTCCTTCATTTTCTTCGGCAAAGACCGTAGGATTCCCCTCTACGTTTCATGAAGCTGCTCACTGCCTCACTTATCAGTTCTCTCTTTGCAACTCTTCCTCTTTTCGCGGAGAAGCCCGATCCAAAATCCCTCGAATTCACCAAGTGGACTCCGGACTTTCAGATTCCAAATCCCGTTGCGATTTCATTCGATGAACAAGGCCGCGCCTACGTTTCCCAGACCCAACGCCGTAAAGCCAATGATCTCGATATTCGAAACAACCGCGACTGGGTTTCCAACGACTTGAGTTTTAAAACCCCCGACGAGAAGCGGGCGTTTTACCATAAGATCTTCACTCCCGAAAACAGCGACGCGAATAAGAAGCGGGTCAAGGATTACAACAAAGACGGCAAACATGATCTTAAGGACCTTCAGGCTCTCACCGACCGCGTCTCCTTGATCGAAGACACCGATGGTAACGGCTTCGCAGATAAAACTTCGATTTACGCCGAAGGGTTCAATTCCGAGATCACCGGAATCGCGGCCGGAGTCCTGCATCACGACGGCGATGTTTACGTCACCGCCATACCCGATCTTTGGAAGCTGCGGGACACCACCCATGACGGCAAAGCCGACACCCGTGAATCATTGGCTTATGGTTTTGGCCCGCACATCGCTTTGGGCGGGCATGACATGCACGGACTCACCGTGGGGCCCGATGGCCGTATCTATTGGACCGTCGGAGACAAGGGGGTCGGCGTCACCTCAAAGGAAGGGCTGAAATTCAAATACCCCAACCAGGGAGCCCTTCTTCGTTGCGAGCCTGACGGTAGCAATTTCGAAGTCTATGCACGAGGGCTACGCAACGTTCAAGAGATCGCCTTTGATCAATACGGAAACATTTTTGGCGTCGACAACGACTCGGACAGCCGGGGAGAAAAAGAGCGTTTTGTCTACATTGTCCGTCACATGGATGCCGGATGGCGATGCAACTGGCAGTATCGCAAAGACGGATACAACCCATGGATGGATGAAAACCTCCATGTTCCCTATCAAAAGGATCAACCCGCCTACATCACCCCCCCCATCAGCCTCTACAACAACGGCCCCGCCGGAATGGCCTTCAACCCCGGAACTGCCTTGGGAGAAGAATGGAAAGACTACTTCTTCCACACCAGCGCTCCCAACGGGCAACAGTGGGCCTTCCAAGTCGAGGAAGATGGAGCCTCATTTAAAATGGTGAACGACATGCAAATTGGGAACGGCGTTCCCATTGTCGGCATCAACTTCGGTCCTGATGGAGCCCTCTACGGAGTCGATTGGGGCGGCGGTTATCCTCTGAACGAAAAAGGAGCCGTTTGGAAATGGGATGTTACAAATAAGAACCCGCTCCGGGAAGCAACCGCCAATCTCTTGCGAGCAGACTTCTCAAAAATAGAGATCGCTCAACTCGTTGAAAAACTTGATCACCTCGATCAGAGAATCCGCCTAAAATCTCAATTCGAACTGGCAAAAAGAGGAGCGAGAAAAGAGCTCAAAGAAGCATCACTCAATTCAACTCAGATAGGCCGGATTCATGCCATCTGGGGACTGGGCCAAATCTATCGGACGACTAAAGAAATCACACCGGAGCTGAGTGATCTCCTGACCGACCAAGATCCCGAAATTCGTGTCCAAGCCGTCAAGACCTTGGGAGATCTCCATGGAACCCATCTGGCACTTCATCGTGCTCCCGCCCCGAAGGGAATCGTCTCGTTATCCGAACAAAAATTCATTCCACTTCTCAAAGATCCATCAGACCGGGTTAAATTCCATGCCGCCATTGCCATCGGAAACGTCAGCGGATCAGAAGGAGCCCAAGCAATCCTTGGCATGATCCGCAGTATTAACGACGATAGCAAAACCTTCCTGCGTCACGCTGCCGTTGTTGGACTCACCGGATGCGCAACTTCAGAATTTTTGGTGAATCTTTCCAAAGATGATTCCGAACTTATCCAAAAAATCGCTGTCGTGGCCTTACGACGCCGCGCCAATCCCGCTGTGGCCGGATTTCTGAAATCTCCGATGGAAAACGTCGCCGCTGAGGCTGCGCGCGCTATCCACGATGACTGGATGATCGAAAAAGCAATGCCAGCCCTCGCCTCCTCGCTAACAGACACAAAATGGCTTAAAAATGAATCCCTCATCCGCCGTGCCATCAACGCCAACTTCCACTTGGGCACATTGAAACATGCCAACCGGGTTGCCACCTATGCCGCGCAAACAGAGATTCCCGAACAGCTCCGCCTCGACGCTCTAGATGCCCTGGGAAAGTGGACCAACCCTGAAGACCTCGATCGGATTGTCGGACGTTACCGCCTTCGTGAAGATCGAAACCCGCAAATCTCAAAAGCAGCCATTTTGCCCCAACTTACCAAACTTCTGACAGACCCAAGCCAGAAAATCCAAAGTAAAGCGATGGGCCTCGCCCGTTCCCAGAAAATTAAGATGTCGGCCGCGACATTGATCGCAGTTTCGAGCAGCAAAACCTCACTCCTCGAACTCCGGATTGAAGCGCTTCGTGCCCTTGCCTCTCAAAAACACCCGGACCTGAAAGCCATTCTCACCACCACCATGAAGGCCAAAAGCGACGACCTCCGCATCATCGCGCTCAAGCTCCTTGCAGAAACCGATTCCGAAGCCGCTCTCGAGTTCACGCAACATCTCCTTCATCAAAAAAATGGTTCCACTCGCGAAAAACAGGCCTCACTCGATCTACTCTCCCAAGATCTTGCCTCGAAAAACGGAGACAAAATCCTACAGGCCCTCATTGGCTCCTTCAACCAAATCCCAGGCGAGTTGCAGCTCAATCTCGCCGAAGCCGCTGCTTTGCGGAATCTCAAAGCCCCTTCCCCCGATTTCTCACAAGCACTGATCGGCGGGGACGACGCGAGGGGAAAGCATCTCTTTATGAACCACCTCGCTGCGCAATGTGTTCGCTGTCATAAAGTGGCCGACGGCAAGGGTAGCGACCTTGGTCCCAATCTAAAGTCCATTGGCCTTATCGATCGAAACCTCCTCCTCGAATCAATCGTGGCACCTCAAAAAGTCATCGCCGACGGCTACGGGTCCATTTCTTTAACTCTCAAAAACGGAAAATCAGTCGCAGGATTGTTTCAAAGCGAGAAGAACGGAATCATCAAAATTCGTGATTCTGAAGGGGCTCTCACCAAAGTAAAATTAAACGAAATCAAAGAACGTAGCCCTGTGATTTCCACCATGCCACCGATGGGACTAATCCTGACCAACCGTGAAATCCGCGACTTGATCGAATACCTTTCGACTCTAAAAGAAAAACCGAAAAAATGATCCGGCCCATCCTCCTTCTTGCCGCGCTAACTGCTTCCGGATTCTCAGCCGAGAAACTCAATGTCCTCTTCATCGCGGTCGACGACCTCCGCCCCGAACTCAATTGTTACGGGAACAAGGACATCCATTCGCCAAATATCGACGCTCTCGCCGCGCGGGGCACTCTTTTTGAGCGCACCTATTGTCAGGTCGCTGTTTGTGGCGCTTCCCGCGCCAGCCTCATGACCGGATTGCGCCCCCAATCCACTCGTTGCTGGAATTTCAAAACTCCCATGCGTGAGATGAATCCGGACGCGCTTTCCATGCCCCAGCACTTCAAAAAGCATGGTTATACGACACTCTCCATTGGCAAGATCTACCATGCCTCCAACGATGACTTCCCCCAAGGCTGGTCGGAAAAACCTCTGCGTGGAATGGGTGCCCAATACGCTTCCCCTGCTGGAATCGCCGAAGCGAAAAAAGCGTCCCGTATCCAAAGAGCCACCGGAGTTCGAACCGGGGGACCCTCCATTGAAAACGGAGGAGAGGTGAGCGATGATGCCTACAACGATGGCATGACGGCCAAAACTGCCATCGAACGATTGAAAAAAATTGCTGCCACCGACAAGCCATTCTTCCTGGCCGTTGGATTTACCAAACCCCACCTTCCCTTTAATGCTCCCGCCAAATACTGGGATCTTTACGATCGCTCCAAGATCAAAGTCCCCTCCCGTGACAAAGTCATCGATGGTCTCTCTTACGACGGCTCGGGCTGGGGAGAACTCAAAAACTACTCCGACATCGCCCTTAAAACCAAAAAACTCGACGACGCCAAAACCCGCGAGCTCATTCACGGGTATCGAGCCTCGGTGAGCTACATGGACGCGCAAGTCGGCCGGGTGATCAATGCGCTCGAAACCTCGGGTCTCGTTCAAAACACCATCATTGTTCTTTGGGGTGACCACGGATACTACCTCGGAGACTACGGCGAGTGGTGCAAGCACACCACCTACGAAGTTGCTGCCAAAGTCCCCCTCATCATCGCCTCCCCTCAACTCAAAGGAGGGCAACGCACATCAGCCCTCACCGAACTCGTCGACCTCTTCCCCACCCTTTGCGATCTTAGCGGAGTCCCCGTCCCAACTCCTCTTCACGGCGTCTCTCTCAAACCCGTCATTCAAGATCCCGAGATTAAATGGAAGGAAGGTGTCTTCAGCCAATATTTCAAAAATAAGCCCAAAGTCGGCAAAGTCCTCGGCACGAGCATCCGTACCGACCGCTACCGCTACACCGAATGGCGCAAGAAGGACCACAACGGCTCCCTCGAAGACATCACCTTGATTGACCTCGAAGCCGATCCCAAAGCAACCAAAAACGTGGCGGCTGATCCTGTTCACAAAGAATTCCTGAAAAGGCTCGGTGAACTTGCCAAAAAATCAGGAACTGGCATCAAGCCCTAGATTCTCAGTTATGACGCAACGGGGCACTCCGACCGGAGCCTTTCAGAAGTGACTTCAAACGGGCAACCGCCTTGGGCCGCTTTGAATACAGATTCGTCTTCTCTCCAGGATCATCCTTCAGATTGTAAAGCTGCCGGAGGGGCCTCCGGGTCTGTGTCCCGGCAGTGCGTAAGGCTTCATTCTTCACTCTCCGTTGCGGTCGTAATCAAAAGGCAAATTCCTAGCAGCCCATCACCAGAAACAATACTAGCTGCATCAGCCTTTCCTCACTCTCTTTTTTTATCGAAGCATTCTCGGATACCAAGGGCGGCATATCTCAATGTTCGGCCCATTGTCTCTCAAAAAACAACGATGGTGGGCTCCCAAAGCGCTTCCATTCACGAAGAAGGCCCTCCCACTTCCGGGAAGACAACCTTCCCTGCGAAATGATCACACTCCGGGGAGTGAAGGAGGCTTCTTGGCAGACTGTTTCAGCTGGAATTTCTCAATGCCCCAAGCAACCACTCCCACGAAGAAGGCCACCAAGGTTGCAAAATAGAAGTAATAAACCGTGCTTGCACCTTTGATGAACCCATAAGAATGCAAACCGACTTCCAGCATATTCACGCCCCACCAGGAGAAAACGACAACCGATCCGCCAAGGATGCTCATGAGATGAATTCCCCAGCCTTTCATCCAACCCGCCAGTCGACAGTGAAGAATAATAAGGCTCCACAAGACAATCAACAACGCCCCATTTTCCTTGGGATCCCATCCCCAAAACCGTCCCCATGAGTCATTGGCCCAGATCCCTCCGAGCACCGTACCCACCAGTGAGAACAACAGAGTAAAGCAGGTGATCCCATATACGGTTCGGGTCATAAACCGATGAAAGGCCTTGGGATCCTTCATCACTCCGGCAAGAGCAAGGAAGACATACACCATGGAGAGGAAGCACGCGACAAGGCCCCCGCAATATCCGATCGTGATCGACACCACATGAGTCGCAAGCCAGTAGTTGGAGTCTAGAACAGCACGCAATGGGTCCATGTTATCCTTGGCATCTCCCAGCTCAAAACGGAAGGCGAAGAAAAGTCCAATCACACCCAGTGCCGCACCGATCGACAGCAAGATTCTCCGTCGGGTGAGGAGTTCGGAAATACCGAGAACAATCACTGCCCCCGCGGTGATAAACGGAATCGTATCGTAAAGATTGGAAACCGGGGGGCGGCCGGTGATCACAAAGCGATGAACGATTCCCGCCAGGAGATAAGCAATAGCCGTGACGTAAAGAATGGATGTGATCCATCCCACAATCTGACCACCCTTTCCTTCTCTCACAATCCATCCAATTGCAGACACCACAAATGCCACGATAAACCAAATGAGTGCGCGCATGAAGTAGTTCCGCTCATAATATGTAACCTCGGAATCAACTTTCCCGCCTTCATCCCTGGCCTCGGCTCGCTCGCGTAGGTCGTCTTTCCATTCAGTGAGATTCTTAAGAAATTCGTCGGAATTCGGCTTTTGGGCTGACTTCCCCAAATCCTCGATGGTTTTGAAATCCTGCATCATCACGGTGGGTTCTTCCAACTTCCCTTGCAGGAATTTTTCCAAGCCATTTCCCAGGGAATGCCATTCTTCTTCGTCCTTGCTCTGGGGCGGGAGCACAACAGGACCATACTTTGCAAAAGCTAGCTGGCGGTTCAATTCATATTCGAACTCTCGGGCTTGCGGTGTCTCAAGCCTTCGGGTGGATGCGATCACCCGATCAACGACAGGCATCCAATAGCTGAAACGAGAAGGGTCGCTCACTTTTTCGAGCATTTTCAAAACATCCTCATCAACATAGGCGAGCTGCTTGGGATCAAGCTCAGGTAATCCTCCGCGAAGAATGTCAAACGAATCACGAATCCCGGTGTAATTGAGGACAAGTTGGGCAAACTCCACCGTTTTCTTCTCGTTTGGAATCAGCGAGTCCTCACCAGATTTCTCTATTTTCTTAAGAAGATCCCGGCCTCGATTGATCAGTTTTTGAAATCCATCTTCTTCGCTGTCCCCGCCGTCCTCGATATCGTTGAAACTCAGTCGGGCACGACGTTCTTGGGTTTCGATCCCGAATGGTTTTAAAATATCGGAATCATCGAGCCGAAAGACAGGAAGATCATCCACGAGTTCCGGGCGAAACATGCAATCAAGCAACCACTCGACCGGTCCAATTTTATGGACCGTTCCTCCCGATTTCACCTTCATCGTGAGAGACCCGTGAAAGGTCAACATTTTGAAGCGGGCAAAGGTCGCCAGGGGCTTGATCCGGCCGCCATCCTGAACAGGGATGGCAGAGGCGGCATCAACCACCTCCTCACTCCATGGAGAGTAGCCATCGATCTCTCTTACGTCGGTCGGCGGGATGACACCGCGGATTCCATAGCCAATGAGACAAAAGAGAACCAGGAGGAAGAAAATGACCAATCCCCACCGAAGAAGGGCTTTGGTTTCGGAATCTGGGGACGGGACCTGATTGGGCGGGTTGGCACTCACGAGACGGAAGATTCGGTGGTTTTGAGTTTCTTGGGCCGACTCCCTCCGGTGAAACGGAAGAGCATCGTAATAAAGTGAATGAGAAGCCCGAAGGTCGAGGCGTAGAGCGCATATTCAGGCCAGCGGTCGGAAGGGTTTTTCACCACCGCGAATGTTGAAGAGGGAGTTTCCCCCTCGGCAGCCTTGGTATATCCTGCCTGATAGAGGGTATAGCCTCCGTGGCGGGCGGGCTCATTCATGATGATCGTGTGATCCTCACGCTGTTTCCCATCAATCTTGGTGATGTTACTCTGAAACCAGCGGGGGATACCTGTCCCAGGATGGTCCTCTCCAATAGTCTTGTGAAGCTCAACCATGAAGGGCATTGGCCAGACTTCCATAAGATAGGTCACTCCATAGCGTTGCCCCTCGTGGGTGAAGCTCACCGGATACGGATTGCCGGCCCAAAGCACGAGACGCTGGATCGGGCCTCCGGATTTATCCTTTACGGTGACGTAGCACCCTGGGGTGTTGGCTTCTTCTTGCTGGATATTCTTCTCGGTCTCGGCGAGGAAAAATCCATCCACCACTTCGACTCCCTCGGGAGCCGGGCTGGACGGGGAGTCCAAAGCAAGTTCGGCGACCGGGAGGAAGTGATCAACTTGCAAGGTGAAGTCAAATTTTTCGAAGGTCGCGTTGAGCTTATCTTTCGGGCCAAGGGTCTTGATGTGTTTTGACCGAACAATGACGGGTTGCTCTCGAGCTCCATTTTCATCGTATTTAAAAATTTCAATGTCGTGCTTAAAAAGCTTTTGCGCGTAGTCAGACTGCTCTCCCTGAAGAACCCGCATGTGCCCTTCTTCCTTGGTGACACTGGAGACCGCACCGGCGATGAGCATGAAAAGAATAGCAAAGTGACTCACCAGCGTGCCGGCCTTCTTCCATCCCTTGCGGGC
>TARA_B110000881_G_scaffold112276_1_pt1 | contig 23497 bp, 21 predicted proteins | sample TARA_B110000881 | Tara Oceans TARA_B110000881 (sample SAMEA4398150) | marine metagenome | biome: Polar Biome; feature: [MES] marine water layer (ENVO:01000295) within the mesopelagic zone...; material: water (ENVO:00002006), including particulate matter (ENVO:01000060) such...
CTTTTAATTAAACGTTAAATAATTTTAACTTTTAATGTTTTTTGACAACTTAACAAGCCTGGCTATAGTCTCTTCTTTTCCAATAAACTCCATCACCAAAAACAAGTCTATCCCCTTTAGTTCTCCTACAAGTGCTAGTCTCGCAGGCTGCATTACGCTTCCAAAACTGTACTCATTTTTATTTATCCAACTCTTGACGGCTTCTGAAAGATAGCTTTCTTTAAAAGGCTCCATGTCGTTAATTTCAATACAAAGTTCTTCAAGAATCTTTACAGTCAAAGCGGATGCTATTTTTTTATGACTCTTTTCGTTGTACTGATTGGGCCTTACAAACAGGTAGCTGCAAAGCGGCCAAATTTCACTTAGTGTGTTAGCTCTTTCTTTTGTTAGTGCTACTGCTTTTTCGACAACTAATATTTCTATGTTTTTTAGTTCTTCAGTTTTTTCAATCAGATGTTCGGCGATGCTATTGTTGTCTTTTTTTTGTAGGTATTTGTGATTAAACCATTTAAGTTTTTCTACGTCAAATTTTGCCCCTGAACTATTTATTTTCTCTAAGTTAAAAACAGAGATAAGCCTCTCTAAAGAAAAGACTTCTTCTTCGCTTCCTGGATTCCATCCTAAAAATGCCATAAAATTTGTTAGAGCTTCCGGCAAGTACCCTTCTTCCTTAAAGCCCTTAGCGGTCTTCTTTTCACTTTTCCATTCAAGAGGAAAAACAGGGACCCCTAATTTGTCTCCATCTCGCTTGCTTAGCTTTCCTTTTCCGCTTGGGTTCAGTATAAGTGGCAGATGGGCAAAACTAGGCTTTTCCCAGCCAAAAGCTTCATATAGCATTACGTGCAATGGTAGTGAAGGAAGCCACTCTTCTCCTCTTATTACATGGGAAATGTTCATAAGATGATCGTCTACTACATTGGCTAAATGATAAGTTGGCATTCCGTCTGATTTATAAAGAATTTTGTCATCTAATAATCTAGAATCTACAGAAACCACCCCCCTAATAAGGTCGTTGCAGTTAATTTTATTTTCTTTTGAGCACTTAAACCTTACCACATACTTCTCTCCGCTTGAAAGCCTCTCCTTAACAACACTTTCTTCCAATGCCAGTGAATTTGAAAGCTTCAATCTGTTGTGCCAGTTGTATATAAAGGTTTTCCCTTTCGCCTCGTGGTTTTTTCTGTGAGAGTTTAATGTTTCAGCATCGTCAAAGGCATAATATGCCATGCCTTTATTTATCAGTTGTTGGGTGTGTTTTTTGTATATTTCTTTTCTTTCACTCTGCCTGTATGGACCTTCGTTAAAGTTTATGCCAGCCCAACTTAGCGCGTCTTTAATGTACTGCTCTGCACCCTCTACAAACCTGTTTTTGTCCGTATCTTCTATGCGCAGTATAAACTCACCGTCATTTTGTTTGGCAAACAGATAGTTAAATAGCGCTGTTCTTAAACCCCCTATATGTAGTGGCCCGGTTGGGCTTGGCGCAAATCGAACTCTTACTTTACTCTTCATTCCTTTGGTTTTTGGCAAAGATAAAACATTAATTGTTCAATCTTTATTGTAATTTTGACTCTAAATTTATTAAATGTTAAAATTTTCTTCTAGCACTTCTTTTAGGCTTACTTCCCAGAAAAGAATTTCTTTGTGGCTGCTTGCTGTTATTAGTTCAGAAGAGAAGGTTTTAAAGGAAGTTTCTTTTAACTTTTGTAATGACCAAGAGCTTCTAAAGGTCAACCAAGAGTTTTTAAGCCACGACAATCTGACTGATATTATTACATTTGATTATTCAGACCCTAGCGGTATTATGGGTGAGGTCTTAATTTCAACAGAGAGGGTTAAAGATAATGCGCTGGATTTTGACCAGCTTTTTGACGTAGAGCTTAGAAGGGTTATGGTGCATGGCGTCCTTCATTTGTGCGGCTACAAAGACAAATCAGATGACGAAAAAATTCTTATGACTAAAAAAGAAGACTTTTACTTGTCTAGATACGTCTAGGTTTTTTTTTGCTTTACCATTTTGATTGTATATTTGCCTTTTAGTTTGTGTTCCACGTGAAACCTATAATGAATGTTTAAAGAAACTTATGATGTGATTGTTGTTGGAGGAGGTCACGCCGGAAGCGAGGCGGCTGCAGCTGCTGCCAACATGGGCTCCTCTACTCTTTTGATTACAATGAGCCTACAGAATATTGCTCAAATGTCATGCAATCCAGCTATGGGCGGTATCGCAAAGGGCCAAATTGTGAGAGAGATTGACGCCCTCGGCGGATATAGCGGCATCGTGAGCGATAATTCTGCTATACAATTCAAGATGCTTAACAAGTCAAAGGGACCTGCAATGTGGAGCCCCAGAGTTCAAAGTGATAGAATGAGGTTTGCTGAGGAGTGGAGAAACATGCTTGAAAAAACCCCAAACCTTGATTTTTATCAAGAGATGGTTACAGGCCTTATTGTTGAAAACAATATTGTTCAAGGTGTAAAGACAACCCTTGGCCTTTCTATTAAAGCAAAGACAGTTATTCTTACTAATGGCACATTTTTAAACGGCTTAATTCATATTGGTGACAAAAATTATGGTGGCGGTAGAGCTGGAGAAAAGTCTTCAACAGGACTTACTGAGCAGCTTGTTTCTCTAGGCTTTGATTCCGGCCGCATGAAAACAGGAACCCCGCCAAGAGTTGATGGAAGATCTCTGGATTATTCAAAAATGATAGAGCAGCCTGGGGATTTAGCACCCGAAAAATTCTCTTATTTAGACACAACCAGCCCTCTTGTTAATCAACGGTCCTGCCACATGACCTATACAAGCCCAGAGGTCCATGAGATATTAAAAGACGGATTCGACAGGTCCCCTATGTTTAACGGAAGCATTAAAAGTGTTGGTCCAAGATATTGTCCATCTATTGAGGATAAAATTAATAGGTTTTCTGAAAAGGAAAGACACCAACTGTTTGTTGAGCCTGAAGGCTGGAACACAGTGGAGGTTTATGTTAACGGCTTCTCTACCTCTCTCCCTGAAGACATTCAGTTCAATGCCTTAAGATCAGTAAAAGGCTTTGAAAAAGTTAAGTTTTTCAGGCCTGGCTATGCTATTGAATATGACTACTTCGCGCCTACGCAATTACAGTATTCTTTAGAAACAAAACTTATTCAAAACTTGTTTTTTGCCGGACAGATTAATGGAACAACTGGATATGAAGAGGCGGCCTCTCAAGGCCTAATGGCTGGAATAAATGCTAGCCTCAAGGTCCAGCACAAACCTCCTTTTGTTCTAAAAAGAAACCAGGCATATATTGGGGTTTTAATAGATGACTTAATTACCAAAGGGACTGATGAGCCTTACAGAATGTTTACCTCTAGAGCAGAATATAGAACCTTGCTTAGGCAAGATAACGCAGATGCAAGACTAACTGAAATGAGCAATGAAATAGGCTTAGCTTCTAACGAAAGGGTTAGTAAAATGATTAATAAGTATAGTGCGGCGCACGACTTAATGTCTTTTCTTAAAAAGACAAGCGTATCTACTTCTGAGATAAACCCGATTCTTGAAACAAAGAACTCTGCTGTTGTAAAGCAGTCAGGAAAAATCGACAAGATTCTTTCCAGGCCAAACATAGGTTTTGAAGATTTAATGCTTTTAAGCAGTGTAAAAGACTATGCAACTTCAAAAGGTTTAAACAAAGAGGTTATCGAACAGGCAGAGATTCAAATTAAATATTCGGGATATATTTTAAAAGAAAAGAACAATGCAGACAAGCTAAACAGGCTAGAAAACGTCAAAATACCATCAAATTTTGAGTATTCTAAAATTAAATCAATGAGTATTGAAGCCAGACAAAAGCTAACAGCAATAAAGCCAGTTAATATCTCTCAAGCCTCCAGGATTAGTGGTGTCTCGCCTAATGATATTTCGGTCTTATTAGTCTATATGGGAAGATAGTGTTCCACGTGAAACAACTTAAATGAAAAAACTAAAACATGTCTTGTCAGCAAACGACCACTTAGTAACCGGACGTAAGTTTGATATCCTAAAAAACTCAGAAACAGCAATCTTAGAGACCCATCCAAGACCCACCAAAGAACAGCTCCAGACTTACTATGATTCAGAAAACTACACTTCACACAATGACAAGTCTGCCGGAATCGTTTCTTTTTGCTACCGAATAATTAAGTCAATTTCAACAAGCCGAAAAATACGAATAGGCCAAAAGAGTCTCTCTAAAAAAACACCACAAAACAAGCCCAGACTTTTAGATGTTGGATGTGGCACAGGAGATTTTTTATATTCATGTCTTAAAAAAGGATGGCAAATCAACGGAGTAGAAAACAACATAAACGCCAAAAACAATTCTCGTACAGAAGTTTCTCCTTTCATTTTTGATGATTTTGAGTTTTTAAAATCACAACCAGAAAGATTTGACATAATAACAATGTGGCATTCTTTAGAGCATATAATTGACCTAAATCAAACAATATTAGACATGAAAAAACTGCTTACAAAAAAAGGGGTCATAGTAGTGGCGTGTCCAAATCACAAATCTTTTGATGCGAGGTTTTATAAAGAAAGTTGGGCTGCTTACGATCTGCCTAGACATTTATGGCATTTCGACAAAGACTCTATTAGTAAATTGTTTCTAGAACATAATATGCAACTAATCAAAACGCTTCCAATGTATTGGGACTCTTTTTATATATCAATTCTTTCAGAGAAAATTATAAGTAAAAAAAACAAATTTTTAAGAGGCACTATCCTTGGCCTGCTATCAAATGTTAGCGCAATGTTTTCTAAAGAATATTCCTCTTTGATTTACGTTTTTAACAAAGAAAATTAAAATAAACACAGCTGGAAGGCTTTTTAATTCTTAAACACCCAATTACATTGTTTTTTTTTAAAACGCTGCGTAACCGCCCTTTGCGAGCCTCGGTTTTTTTATATAAAAAAACAAAATTGCTTTTCTGATATTTTAAAACTAAAAGAATCCCCGTAAATCAACTCCCCGTCTGCCTGAGCAAAATTGCCACCTTTAATTATGTTAACCCTTATGTCGTTAGTTTTAGCCGTACTAACTTTTTTACTTTTAAAAAGGGTTCCGTCAAACAACTTAGGGATATGCTTAAGTACATCTAGTTTTGTAAAATTCTCTGCAAGCGTTATATCCAGTAATCCATCATCTGGCACCGCATTGTAAGCTAGTCGCATCCCTCCACCTGTGAATTTGCAAAGCCCCACCCCCAACATAAAGGCAGAAGTGTTTTTTGTCTTACCGTTGTAAATAAGGCATAATTCAAAATTACTGAATGAAATAAAATTGAAGACTGCCGCAACCAAATACGACAAAGCTCCTAGGAATTTGTATTTTTTTATTTTAGAAATCACATAACCATCAAAACCTACTCCAGCATAATTCATAAAGTAAACGGTTTGGTTTTTTTTACCGAACACCTCCATCACGCCTAAATCTTGACTCTTTTTATTGCCTAAGGCAATAATATTGATAGCCTTTCTATAATCTCCAGACAGTCCGTAATGTCTCGCCCAATCATTTCCTGTGCCTACAGCTATAATTCCGACAGTAACTTTTTTTGTGTTAATTTCGGACCGAGAACAAAGACCGTTTATCAGGTCATGAACGGTACCGTCTCCACCAACACAAACTATATTTGTAGTGCCATTTTTTACGGCATTATAAGCTAGTTCTCCAGCATTTTTATTAACAGAGGTTTTAAATACGGGGCCGTTAATGTTTTTTGACAACAAGCATTGTTTAATTTTTCCCCATTTTGTTTTTGAAAGCCCACCTCCAGCTACAGGGTTGTATATAATTACCCATTTTTTATTATTCATCAATAATAGTTGGTTTTTGGTGTATTAACCTTGTTAGTTTTAAAGAAAGGTCGGTGATAATTATTTTGGAATTTCCGTTTCTGTTTAGCTCATAAATTGATTTGTTGATTTCTTTATAAAGCTCTAAGATATTATTATCGTGAATGAAAGGTGAGAACTTTTCAAAGTCAAAGCTTTTGTCGTTAAAAATTTTGTTATAAGCAACTGATTTATAGTTACTTAAGATCGATTTTCTGAATAGACCCAAGGCAAAACTTAAAAACTGTTTTTGTGTTTCTTTGGGGTGTTTGCTTATTTTTTCTGCCCAAGCCATAAGGTCTCTGACAACAGATTTATTGGTTTTAACTTTAAAGGCTAGCCTAACCCACTCTATAAACAGGCTTTCAAAATCAACCTCTACAGAATCCGATTTAAAAAGACTTAATGCGATAGAATAATTCCCACCACACTGGTTCGCTATTCTGTTTGCTGTATTTGTATCAACGCCATGGTCTTTGCCAAGAGAGTCAGAAATTTCGCCACTTTCAATTGGGCTAGTGTTAATTATTTGACATCTAGACTTAATAGTTGGAAGTATAGCGGAAGGGTTTTCAGTTAATAAAACAAATACTGTTTTGGGCCTAGGCTCTTCTATCAACTTTAATAGTTTGTTGGCACATTCAGTATTCATTTTTTCTGCTAACCAAACAATCATAACCTTAGAGCCTCCTTCATAAGATTTCAGTGACATGATTTTGTTTATGTCCTCAGCTTCATTAACGCTAATGTTTCCTTTTTTATTGGAAATATCAATTTTTTTTAACCACTGAGAAATGGTGATATATGGGTTTTCTATTACAGACTCTCTCCACTCTTTTGCAAAATGCTTTGATATTGCTTTTGACTTAATTCTTGTGTTTGTGTTAACAGGGAAAACAAAATGTAAGTCTGGGTGAGTTAAGTTATTAACCCTCTGCACACAGCCAATCAAGCCTAAATCATCACCAATATATTTGACAGAAAGGATTAGTTCTGCAAACTTAATTGCAATAGAAAGCTTGCCAGAACCTGCCGGGCCAGTAACCAAAAAGGAATGGGCCAGCCTTCCTGAACTAACTTTTTGAGCTAATCCCTTTATTAGTTCTTTTTGACCAACTAAATTAATTTTTGACATAAAACAAAGATAATAGAAATCATCTCTATTAAATAGTGTGAATAAATTATATTTGTCATCTAAATTTATACGATGAAGACGATATTAGGTTTTAATTTTTCTAACAAAACTGCACTTATCAGAGTTGACTTTAATGTGCCTCTTGATGCAAATTTACAAGTAACTGACAATACTAGAATCTTATCTGCTAAACCAACTATTTTAAAGGTTTTAAAAGACGGAGGCTCTTGCGTTTTAATGTCACACCTTGGCAGGCCTAAAGGAAATCAAGAGAACCTCTCTCTAATTCATATTGTTTCAGAAATAGAGAAAACTTTAGACAGAAAAGTCACATTTGCTCCAGACTGCATTGGAGCTGAGACAGAAGGTGTCGTTAATAATATAAAACCAGGAGATATAATTTTATTAGAAAACCTAAGGTTCTATTCAGAAGAAACAGAAGGTGATGTTGCTTTTGCAGAGAAACTCTCCAAGCTAGGTCAGATTTATGTCAATGATGCTTTTGGAGCCGCTCACAGAAATCATTCTTCAACATCAGTAATCACTAAGTTTTTTAACAACAAAAAATACTTAGGACTTTTGCTTCATAAAGAAATTATTGCAATAGAGAGGGTTTTAATGACAGGCAAAAAACCAGTTATTGCCGTCTTGGGAGGCGCAAAAGTGTCTTCTAAAATTACGATTATTAATAATATTTTAGAAAAAGTAGATGAGATTATTTTAGGGGGGGGAATGGCCTATACCTTTATAAAAGCACAAGGTGGTGAAGTAGGAGACTCTATTTGCGAATATGACAAGTTAGCGCTAGCAATTGAGCTATTAAAAAAAGCAAAAGCTAATAATGTTATCATACACCTGCCAACCGATGTTATTGCTGCAGACTCCTTCAGTAACAACTCAACCACAAGAGAGTTAGATATTTTTAACATACCGAAAGGGTGGCAAGGCCTTGACATTGGCTCTAACTCTAGGAAATCTTTTGCCGAAACAATTATTAATGCTAAAACAATTTTATGGAACGGCCCCATGGGTGTATTTGAGATGGCAAACTTTGCAAACGGAACGAAGGCAGTTGGAGAAGCCATTAAGACTGCTACTGAAAAAGGAGCATTTTCTTTAGTCGGCGGAGGGGATTCTGTTTCTGCAGTAAAACAGTTTGGACTAGCAAATGACGTTAGCTATGTTAGCACTGGTGGAGGCGCAATGCTTGAATGTTTAGAAGGAAAAACACTCCCTGGAATTGTAGCATTACAATAAAACATATGACAATAACTATAAAGTTCTTGATGTTTATTTTTTTGTTTAATAGCAACGTAGGCGACAGGTCTTTTTCTAGTGATAGCACTCCAGTCAATGAGCTAAAGATTAATACCGATTCTATTAAATCAAGAATGGAACATATTAATTCTACAACTCCTTTTCAAATAGACTACACGCCTCAACTAGAAAAGGCTATCATTAAACATTTAAAAAAAAGGCAAGCCACTTATTTTGACCTTTATGGAAAGTCAATATATTATTTTCCGATTTTTGAACAGGCATTACAGAAATATAATGTCCCCCTAGAGCTAAAATATTTACCTATTGTAGAGTCTTCACTAAACCCTAAGGCTAAATCAAGAGCAGGAGCGACCGGCCTGTGGCAATTTATGTTTAACACTGCAAAATCTTTAGGCCTTAATGTTAATAGTTATGTTGACGAAAGAATGGACCCTATTAAATCTTCAGATGCCGCTGCAAAATATTTGTCAGAACTTTATATTCAGTTTAGGGACTGGAACCTTGCAATAGCCGCCTATAATTATGGCCCAACTAATATAAAGCGAGCAATGAAAGTGTCCGGTTATTCAAACTTTTGGAATTTAAGGGGTTACTTGCCAAAAGAGACAGCAAATTATGTTCCTTCGTTTTTATCAACACTTTATTTGTTTGAATATGCTAGTGAACACAATATTGAAATAGAAAAAACAAAATACTTAAGGACACTAACAGACTCTTTATTAATCAAACAAAAGGTGTCTTTTTCTCATATTTCCGATGAAATAAATATTCCTTTAGATAGTTTAAAGTTTTTAAACCCGGCCTACATTCACAGTATTATACCCGTAATAAAAAACAAGGACCACTACCTGACCTTACCACAAATCTATTCAGAAAACTTTATTGAAAAAGAGTCTATAATATATGAGCAAGCAGCTCTTGACTATGATTCTAGAGAAAAACCTTTACCTCAACTTTATGAATTAAACTCAAGAACATTATATAGAGTAATAAGTGGTGATTTTTTAGGAAAAATTGCCAATAATTACGGAGTTAACGTTTCCGATATAAAAAAATGGAATAAATTAAAAACCGACAGGTTAAAGATCGGACAGAGATTAATCCTCTTTCCTAGAAAGTTCCCAAAAAAAGAATAACTTAGAATTATGAAAAAGCTCTTACTTGTATTTATAATTTTTTGTGGCTGTAAAGAAGACAACACTAATTTGCTGCCAACCTCTTCAGGTAATTTAAATGAAATATCTGTCGCATTAAGTGATGAATTATGGAAAGGGCAAGTTGGGAATACATTAAAAGAAAGTTTTTCAAAACCAATATATGGTCTTCCCCAACGAGAGCCAATGTTTTCATTAAGACACATACCAATTCGTGTTTTTTCAGGATTTGTAACTAAAAACCGAACGATAATTAAGGTTCAAAAGTCTAAAAAAACTCAGACATTAGTTCAATATAATAAATATGCTACGCCGCAACTAGTCATACAGTTTTTCGGCCCCAACCCTAAAGAAATCATTAATCTTATAAAAAAAGACTCTGATTCAATGATAAGTTTAATAAATAAATTAGAGGTTAACGAAAAACAACGAAGAATAAAAAAGTCACTATTAAAGAGTTTAGACCTTAAAACAAATTTTAAGGTAGATTTAAAAGTCCCCTCTGTTTACAGGGTAGCCAAATCGACTAATGATTTTGTGTGGTTAAGAAAAGACACCAATTCTGGAAGTCTTAATTTGATGGTATACGATGACTCCAGCAAGGACCGCCAAAAGAATAACTACATTAAGGTCAGAGACTCTATATCAAGATTGCATATTCCAGGCCCAGTTGATAATACAAACATGAACGTAGATAAGGGTTATATAGTAAAATCAAAAGAGGGTGTTATAAACAACACCCGTTATAAAGAATACCGAGGGATGTGGGAGGTTAAAGGTCAGTTTATGGCAGGCCCTTTTATAGGATATGAGTTTGAGGACACAAAAAATCAAAGAAAAATTTATGTAGATGGTTTTGTATACGCACCTTCATTAAAAAAAAGAAGTTATATTTTTGAATTAGAGTCAATTATAAAAAGTATTATAATTAATTAAGAAAAATTATTTTTCTTTCTCTTCATCTTTTACATCCTCTTTGGTGGCTTTCTTAAATTCTTTTATACCCCCACCAATTCCTTTCATTAATTCTGGAATTTTTTTTCCTCCAAAAAGAAGTATTAACGCTCCGGCAATTAAAGCTATCGAACCAATCCCAGGCATTGCAAGTGGTAAAACGTAATTAATCATCTGTAAGTTTTTTACAAAGTTAATAATTATAGTTTATTAATGTACATTTTACTCATCTAAGATTATTTAATTAGTTTTGTAACTATGAAAAGCAAAAAAGAGGTCAAACAGAGTTTTTTAACAAAACTCTTAACAAAGTATAGGCTTGTTCTTTTAAATGACCATACTTACGAAGAAAAAACTTCATTTAAAATAAGTAGACTAAATGTGTTTGCCCTTCTATTTGCATTAATGTTTTTTATTATTTTAATCACATCATCTATCCTTTTTTTCACTCCTATTAGAGAATACATCCCAGGGTACTCATCGATTAGCTTACAAAAACAAGCAAACTCCCTTGGATTTAAAACAGACTCTTTACAGCAAATAGTTTACCTAAACGATCAATACATTAATTCTTTAAAACAGGTTTTAACAGGAGACTTAGAAACAATAGAATATAATATTGATTCGATTATGAGTAATGAACTTTTAGACATTCAAATTATTGAAACATCAAAAGAGGATTCTATTTTACGTCAACTTGTAGAAAACGAAGATAAATATAACCTTAATAATATCACTAAAGATAAAGAGTACTACCTGTTAACAACTCCGATAACGGGAATTATTTCTCAAAATTATTCGGTTGCTGACGACCATCTTGCAATTGACATTAGCGTTGATGAAGGGACACCAGTGAAGGCTATTTCAAACGGTACAGTTTTGCTTTCCGAGTGGACGACTCAAACAGGATACGTTTTAATAATTGATCACGGTAATGACCTAACCTCTATCTATAAGCATAACTCGCTGCTTTTAAAGGTTCAAGGTGATTTCGTAAAGCAAGGAGAAATTATTGCAATGTCTGGCAATACGGGACTTCTTACAAGCGGCCCACACCTTCACTTTGAGCTTTGGAGCGAAGGGTTTTCAATAGACCCAAATACATTAATTAATTTTGAATAAACGGCGACAGATACTCAAACAATTTGTGATAAAAGCAATTGCAAGTAGAAAAAAAAAGACCATAGATAAGTGGTCTTCACAGCCCGGTTTAACCCAACAAAAGGTTTTCAATAAGCTTATAAAGACAGCCTCTATCACTAAGTTTGGCCTTGACCACAACTTCAACAAAATTAAAAGCTATTCAGACTATGCAAAGAACACACCTATTCGTGACTATGAGGATTTTAAAAGCTATATAGAGTTAATTAAAAAAGGAGAAAAAAACATATTATGGAAAGGGTCTCCAATTTATTTTGCGATAACCTCAGGAACCACTTCAGGAACCAAATACATTCCTATAACCAAAGATAGTTTGCAAGAACACATTAACGCCTCTAAAAATGCAATACTGCTTTATATAAATGAAACAGGGAATACAAATTTTATTTCTGGAAAATTTATTTTTCTTCAAGGTAGTCCAGTTCTTGGACTAGAGGGGGTTATTAAAACAGGAAGGCTTTCAGGAATAACAGCACATCATGTGCCAAAGTACCTACAAGCAGGCAGGCTTCCTTCATGGGAGACTAATTGTATCGATGACTGGGAGAAGAAAGTAGATAAAATAATTGAAGAAACGATTGATCAAGACATGACTATAATTGGCGGTATTCCATCATGGGTTCAAATGTATTTCGAAAAAATCAAAAAATCAAAAAATCAAAAAATCGGCGATGTTTTTAAAAACTTTAGTTTATTTATATATGGTGGGGTTAATTTTGAACCTTACAAGAAAAAATTTACCGACTTAATTGGAAGAAAAGTAGACAGTATTGAGCTTTACCCAGCAAGTGAAGGTTTTTTTGCCTACCAAAGTACTCAAAAAAACAAAGACCTTCTTTTGCTACTTGACTCTGGAGTTTTTTATGAATTTATCTCGGTCACGGATTTTAACTCTAACTGTCATACCAGAATTACAGTAAAAGACGTCGAAATAAACGTAAACTATGTTTTAATTATCTCAACTAATGCAGGTTTGTGGGCATATAACACCGGGGACACAGTCATTTTTACATCGCTAATTCCACATAAAATTCTTGTTACAGGTCGTATCAAGCATTTTATTTCAGCATTTGGAGAGCATGTTATTGTTAAAGATGTCGAAAACTCTATCCAAGAAGCTTGTAATGAGCTAAACACTTTAATTACCGAATTTACTGTTGCGCCCCAAGTAAATGCTACAAACGAACTTCCATATCATGAGTGGTTTATAGAGTTTTCTTCAGAAACACTTGATACAACAGTTTTTGCTTCTTTGCTAGATGTAGCTATGCAAAAACAAAATAAATATTATTTAGATTTAATACAAGGAAAAATTCTACAGCCATTAAAAATCAGAGTTATAAAAAAAGGGGGCTTTAATGATTATATGCGCTCTCAAAACAAACTAGGAGGTCAGTTTAAAATCCCTAAACTATCCAACGACAGAAAGGTTGCAGATATACTTTTGGATTTCATCTAGCTTAAAGACTATACTATTTAAAATAAACTATTTTTTTATTCGTTACTTCTTTAGACAAGATACTTAACATAGAATTATTAGATTTACAAAAACAGCAAATTATGAACAATAACGAGAATACAGGAGAAATAGATTTAATTATTTTAATTAACAAAATTAAATCATCTTTTTTAAAATTAATATTATTCTTTTTTAAAGCTGTAAAAAACCTAGTAAAACAATGGAAGGCTTTTTTATTTTTAATAATAGTTGGGGCTGTTTTAGGCTTCTTTAACGGAGCTAAAACTGACTCAAACAAAGACGCTACAGTACTGCTGAAGGTTAATTTTGACGCTGTTAATTATGTGTATGATGCGATATCACTAATAAACCAAAAAATTGAAGCAAATGACGTTGGGTTTTTCAATGAAATTGGGCTTTCAACTGAGGAAATAAGCCTTTTAGAGCTTACAATAACCCCAATAGTTAGTTTACAGGAAATTATAATGAATGATAATTTTGAAGCCAATGAAATAAGAACCTTGTTTGAGAATTTAAATTTTGACGATAATTTGTCCATGACAAATAGCTTCATCTCTAACTACAACTACCACTCTTTAACTTGTTCTTTTAGCTCCTTAGCAGACAATCAATCTGTGAATAATGTAATTGAGTTTTTAAACACTAATCCACTATTCACGGAGTTAAAACTTAGAAAAATTAACAGTATTTCAGACAGAATTAGAGCAAACGAAAACACAATTCAGCAAATAGATGATATAATTTTAAAATATACAAACGAGCTGTCAGCAACCCTGTCTAAATCACAACTCTACATCGATAATAAAGATATAAGCCCGAGCGAACTGATTACTACTAAAATAGAATTATTAAAAGAAATTGAGGTTTTAAAAGAAGAAAAGATTTATTCAAATGACACGGTTGTAATGATTAACAACTCAAATCTATTGGTGGAAAACAAGTCAATCAAAGACAATAAGTTAATATATTACCCTTTAACACTTTGCTTTATTTTTATTTTGGTCCAATTAGCGAAAAACACGTACACCTATTTAGACAGATTAGAGGTAAAGTAAGATGAACCAATAGATGCTGCTTATGCTCAATTCTAAACTTATAAAGAATAGTTTAAATGTATTATTGCTAAGGGTGTCAGGAGTTGCCTTGATGTTTTTTCTGTCCTTATTTTTAACTAACTTTTACTCAGCAAACCTTGTTGGTCAATATGATTTTGTTCGTTCAACTATTATGATTCTAAGCGGTTTTTCACTACTTGGGACCAACCAAGCTATAATTTACTATTCAGGAGTTTTAACATCCAACAACTCCTTTGGCTCAATTAAGAGTATCTATTTTAAAATGGTTTCGCTAGTCTTTATAACTTGCAGTTTTTTATACATCCTTTTTCTTTTAGTTTCTGAAGATTTTATTAATCAAATTTTCAATAAACCTGAATCCTATCGTTTAATTGAAATATCGATTCAGGGACTACTTTTTTATACTATTACAATGCTTAATATAGACACAATTAGAGCCTTAAAAAAAACCGTTGTGTCTGAACTTTTCAGAAACCTGTTTCGATATACTCCATTTTTTCTATTTTCTATTATTCTTTATTTAATAGATACACCTGAAGATTTAGTCATTTGGTTTATTTATGGTTTTCTTTTATTATGTATTGTTAGTACAGCTGTGGTGTTTTTTACTTTATTTAATAAAGATTTCCCAGATACTTCTACTAAAGAGTATTCAACAAAAGAGATTGTTAATACATCGTACCCAATGGCGCTAAGCGCCATTTCTTATTTTTTAATGCAAAGCGTAGATGTTCTTTTTTTAGGAGCTTTTGACTCTTTTGAGTCCATAGCATATTACTCTGTTGCTGTTAAGTTAGCTACCGTCACATCTTTAGCTCTTATTTCTGTAAATATTGTAATAGCTCCTAAAATCGCAAAAATTTATAATGATAAAAACTTTCCAGAATTAAAGTCAATGATCAGAAAGGCAACAAGGATTAATGTTCTTATTAGCTTACCAATTTTAATTATCCTTTTTTCTTTTTCAGAATTTTTGTTATCAATGTTTGGAAATAGTTACACATTGGCGAAAAATGCTTTTTTAATTTTATTAATGTCTCAGTTTTTTAATTCTATTTCTGGCCCTTCGGCTCTTTACTTAAACATGACCGGTAGACAGAAAATATTGAATTTAATTTTATTGGGATCTTTAATCATTAATGTAGTATTAAACTTATTGCTAATACCAGAATTTGGAATGGTGGGCGCAGCCTTGGCTACTGCAATAAGCTTTGTGGTATCCAAACTGATAGCCTCAGTAGTTGTTTTATATTTAGACAATGTAAAAACTTTTATTTATTAAACTATGAAAAAGCCAAATTTTGTTATTATGGGGTTTCCGAAATGTGGTTCTACGGCATTGCATTATTACCTTGATGCTCATCCGGAAATATATATGCCGCACCAAAAAGAGTTACATTATTTTACTCAATCAAACATTTCAAAACTCAATCAGGGACAGGGAGATTTTGTAGCTAAAGAAGGGCAAATAAAAAACATAAACTCATATTTTAGTTTATTTAAAGAAGCTAAAAAAGAGAAAGCCATTGGGGAAACATCCCCCTCTTATATTAACTACCCAGATTCTTTTAAGAAACTCAATAGCCAATTAGAAAACCCCAAAGTCATTATACTACTAAGGGACCCGATAAAAAGAGCATATTCTAATTATCTACACCTTTTAAGGGAGCAAAGAGAAACAGAAAGCTTTAATATAGCTCTTGATTTAGAAGAGGAACGAATGCGGAACAAGTACTCTGATTTTTGGTATTATAAATTCAACTCTTTTTACTACGATAAAATAACTAAAGCAAAGGAGTCCTTTAGTGAAGTGTTAGTTCTAACTCAAGAAGAGCTAAATAAAGAGACCCAACAAACCCTAATAAAGGTTTATAGCTTTTTAGATGTTAATACTAAGTTTACCCCTTCCAACATAAACAAGAAATATAACATAGGGGGGCTTTACAAAAAAAACATTTTAACGAACTTTATATTTAGACAAGGAAAAATAAAAAACATATTTAAAAAAGTAATTAAGATTACTCCTTGGATGAAAAACATTAAAAATAAAATTATTAGTAACTACCAATACAAACCTAAACCAATAACAATAGAGACTGAAAACAAACTTATAAGTATCTTTAGAGACGATGTTCTTAAAATAACCAAAATGGGAGTTGACACAAGTATGTGGAATGAAAAGTTTTTTGAAAAATAAATGAAAATAAACCTCAATATATTAAACGTCTCCTTATTTTTAATTTTGTTAGGAGTGTTCTTTTTACCTTTTAATTCATGGGAAGGGATTCCTTTTTTTGGGGAATATTACAGAGATTCTTGTGTTTTATTTTTTCTTACAGCCTTTGTCGTATTGATATTTAAGAAAAAAATTAATCTACCGCTTCATAGTCCGATATTCTACACTCTAGTAGTTTTTTTAATTTGGACAGTTATTTCAACTCTTTTAAATATTGACTCAGTTTCACAGTACTTTTTTAAGCAAACAAGTGGATCTGTTAGATTTTTTAGACAGTTTTTATCGCTCATTATAGCGGCATTTGTCCTCCCTATTACTTTTTACAATTGTTTTTTACACTTTGAAACGAAGAAGTTAATTTTTAAGATTAGAAGAGCAATATACTATTCTTTTGTCGTGGTAATTATTTACTCAATAATTGAAGTGTTAATAGTTAAATTTAACTTAACTTTTCTAAAGACATCAATATTAAACTTGTTTGATTATTTCCCGTTTGTGGACGCCAAGATAGACCCACGACTTGCAAGAATCTCTTCGGTTACATTTGAACCACCGGCCCTAGGAACGTATTTAATAACTATTTTTTCTTGGATGTGTAGTTATATTATTACATCAAAAAATTCATACAGTAAGTTTATTCCACCCATATTAGTTATAGTATTAGCTTTTATTTCTGGATCAAGAGCTGCTTTTTTCATTATTCTTATACAAGCATTAGTATTTGTTATGGCAGTCTCTCAGTCAAGAGAATATAGCAAATTGTTTTCTAAGATTGTTACTGCTTTAGTGATCATAATTTCTATCAGCTTTATTGTTTCTGCCCCAAAACTTTTAAGCTATGTTAGTAACGAAATACAGTCATTTAAATTAGATGATGAAGACCACTCACTCTCTAATAAGTCAAGGTTTGGAATTCAATACGCTATGTATAAGGTTTTTTTAGAGAACCCAATTACCGGAACCGGTTACGGGCAACAGGCTTTTGAATCTAGGTCCAAATACCCAAACTGGGCTAAGAGAAATAATTGGGAGTTTAGATTGAAATATTTAAACCAGAACAATAAAAGGTTTCCTCCTGGGTATAATCTGTATTTAAGATTAGCTTCAGAAACAGGCATCATTGGGGTTGGAATTTTCCTGTTGTTCTTGCTATATATTTTGACATGGTGTTACAATAACATTAAGTACAATAATAATTTGTTAGGAATGATTGTTTTAATTTCTATTGTTGGATTTCTTTTGAATTGGCTTAAAATGGATACTTTTAGAATATATGGATTTTGGATTTGTCTTGCGCTGATATTTTCTGTTACTCAAAAAAAATTAAATCATGAATAGCCTAATTATAGTTATACCCCATTATAATGATTTAGACGGTCTTAAAAAAACTCTTCTTTCAGTTATTGAGGATATCAAAATAGATGTTATTGTTGTTGATGACGGGAGTGAAGACAAAATTGATGAGAGCAAATTAAAGTTTAACGGAAATCTTTTCTTCAAATACTTATCTCACAACTCAGGGATTGGGGACGCCTTAAACATTGGATTAGAATATGCATTACAACACAGTTATGAATACATAGGGAGATTAGATTGTGGGGATAAATGCCATAAAAACAAGTTTACAAAACAGATAAAATATCTTTCTAAAAATAAAGACGTTAAGCTACTTGGGAGTTGGGCTAGAGTTGTAGATGAAAACGGAAAATTCATCTATAATTTAAAACACCCTATTAAGTATAACAGTATAAGAAAGCAAATGTATTTAAATAGCATGTTTGTTCACCCCACAGTGGTGTTTAGATCAGAGATATTATCAGAAACAGGAAAATACCCGGTTAAATATAAAAGAGCTGCTCAAGACTATGCTTTTTTCTTTACTATAATTAATCGCTATAACGCTGAAAACTATCCAGAAATATTATTAGATTACGAGATGTCGAAACAGTCAATATCTAATACTAAAAGAAAGCTCCAAGTTTATAACAGGATTAGAATTATTATTGACAACTTTTATTTTGGACTTATTCCGACTTATGCAATAGCAAGAAACTTAGTACTGTTAATTATCCCTGTAAACATTCTTACATTTATGAAATCAAAAATATATAGATGAGAGATTTTTTAGAAAAAACATTTACAATCTTATTTTCTGTTCTTTGTTTTTCTCTAGCTTTTATTGGAGACCAGTTTTATGCTGTTCCCAACGGAATAAACATTTTGTTGGTAGCCATTTTTCCTTTTGTTGCAAACAAAAAGGATATTATAGATTTGGTCACTAAAAAACCAATAGTTTGGTTTGTTGTTTTTTTATCATTTGTTTTGATTAAATCAATATTAGTAGGGCAATTTTTAGAGGATCTTTTTGTAATCAAAAAAATGTTTCAAATCTTACTAATTCTTATTTTATCTTCAGGGCTTAAAGTTGGCGGGTTAGAATGGTTAAAGTCCGGAATTATATTAGGAAGTTTTGCAGCCATTTTTTATTCTTTAGTTAAAATCGCTCTCTTAATTATAAACACAGCTTCGTTTAACTTTGCAAAAGGACCAGTGATAAACGAAACACTTCCTGTACAAAGACTATACCTAGGCTTGTTATGTACAATTAGCTTAATCCTTGTTTTAGAAAGGTTTTTTAAAAAACACAAAAAAATCAATTTACTTCTAGCTTTAACTTTTACTGGATTTGTTTTTTTAATAGCGGCTAGAATAGCAATGCTTTCTGTTATAGTTATAATTATATACTATTCTTTTATAAAGCTAAGATCTATTCAAAGGTATTTTGCTTTATTTTTAATTTTAGCAGTAACATCAATAGTGATATTTTCAAACGACAATTTATCCAAAAGAGTACTACATTTAGATGATACCCTAAGAGAGAGTTATGTTGATAAAATTGCAATGCATGAGCCAAGATTTTTGATTTGGAAATACTCTTATGAAGTTTCAAAAAACACTAACATTATTTTAGGAAACGGATTTCGTTTAACACAAGAAAAATTACTAACTAGCTATAAACAAATACCTCAATTAAAAAAGAGGGAGTGGTTTATTAGTAAAAGGTTTAATAGCCATAATCAATATATAGACATCTTTTTGAGCCAGGGATTGTTAGGCTTTTTAATCTTTTTAATCTTTCTTTTTCAACTTTTTATTTCAGCAAAAAACTCACCCACAAAGACATTGTTACTCATAAGTTCTCTTTTATTTATGTTAATTTATAATAATTTTTATAGACTAATAGGAGTGTTCATTTTTTCTATATTAATTGTCTTTATCTTAGATAACAAGAATCTCCAAAAATTAAAAAAATGAAGAAGGTAATTGCGGTTGATTGGCTAGATAAATACGGAGGAGCCGAAAGAGTTATCTCTTCATTAACAAAAACATTTCAATTTGACACTTGCTATACTTTAATTAACATAATGAGTCAAAAAGAACAAAACAAGGTTTTTTCCGACAATAAAATAATAATAACCAAATCTCCAATTCTTCAGTTATTTAAAAGTAATTTCAGATACTTATTTTTTTTGTTTCCCTATTTTATTAAAAGAATGAAAGTAGATAAAGAGGCGGTATTAATTTTTTCATCCTCATTTTCTGTTGCTAAAGGAATAAAGAAATCTTCGCCAAAACAAATTCACATTTCTTATATACAGGCAAGAAATCAAAGGTATTTATGGGACAAAGAAGGAATTTATTTTCAAAAATCTACAAGGTTTTTATTATCTCCAATTTTAAGTATCTTAAAAAATATCGACATAAGACAGGCGTCAAATCCTGATTATCTAATTGCCAACTCTAAATTTGTTCAGAAATGGATAAAGGAAAACTATAAACGAGATGCAGAATTGATATATCCGCCAGTGGATGTCGAAAAATTTAAACTACAAAAAAATAAATCAAATTATTTTGTAACGGCGTGTAGACTTGAACCCTACAAAAGAGTTGATTTAATTGTTAAGGCATTTAATAAAACAGCAGAAACATTAATAATTATCGGTTCAGGCTCACAGGAAAAGTATCTTAAAAAAATCGCCAACTCAAACATAGAGTTTGTTGAATACTCAGACTCATCCGTTGTTTACGGCTATGTTAGCAAGGCTAAAGCTTTTATACACGCAGGACTTGAAGACTTTGGCATAGCGCCGGTAGAAGCGCTTGCCTGCGGCACGCCCGTCATAGCTATTAAAAAGGGAGGACTAAAAGAGTCCGTGATTGAGAATAAAACTGGGGTTTTTTTCGAAACACAAAATGAAGATGCAATTTTAAAAGCAATAAACCGTTTTAATAAAATTGACTTCGATTATGAGTTTATAAGGAAGTCTTCGCTGAAATATAGCGTGTTAAATTTTGAATCAAAAATAAAAGAGTTTGTTAACTCAAAAACAAAAAATGATAAACACTAAAAGAAGAAGGTTTTCTGGTCTTGTGACTCCAATCTCTTACTTAGTTGATATAGCGCTAATTAATATAGTGTTATTTCAGTTTTTTGTTTTTTTCATGTTTAAAGAACTTCAACTAAAACATGTTTTTGTATTGTCGACTCTTTGGGTTTTAATTTCTGTATTTAATAGGTTTTATTATATATACAGATATACAAATATTGTTAGATTAATTAGCTTACTTTTTAATCAAATATTATTATTTACTTTGGCGCTTTTTTGCTTTTCTGGCATTTTTCCCAATTTAAGCCTGGAGCCAATTATGTTAATTAAAATATTAATTCCAGTTTCTTTTTTAATAATATTAGTTAAGCTTCTAACCTATTATTCGATTAAAGCATTTAGGTCCTATTTTGGAGGTAATTACCGCAAAACCATTATTATAGGAGATAGTATAGAATCTCAAAATTTAGAATTGTTTTTTAATACAAACAAAGAGGCGGGCTACTTACACAAGAAAACCTTTTTATCTATAGATTATAAATCTGTTGAAGAATGTATTCAGTTTGTTATAGATAACGAAATTGATGAAATATATTGTTCCCTAGAAGAGATTAAGGATCAGGACCTTAAATTGCTTATAAAGTTTACGGACAATAACTTAAAAACGATTAAGTTTATCCCAAACACTACTAGGATAAGCTCTAAAAAACTCATCTATGAAACGTATGAATCTCTACCCATTTTATCTTTAAGAAAGGTTCCCTTGCAGGACTCTATTAACCAGTTCTTCAAACGACTTTTAGATATTATAATTTCAACAATTGTGCTTCTTTTCATTTTGAGCTGGTTAATACCAATTATTTCTTTATTAATTAAAAAAGAATCGAAAGGCCCTGTTTTTTTCAAGCAAATAAGAAATGGTATTAATTATGAAGAGTTTTACTGCTTCAAATTCAGATCTATGTTCGTTAACGATGATGCTCATGAAAAACAGGCAACAAAGGGAGACTCTAGAGTGACAAATTTTGGTAAGTTTTTAAGAACCTCAAGTTTAGACGAAATGCCACAGTTTATCAATGTACTTCTAGGTGACATGTCTGTAGTAGGACCTAGACCTCATATGATAAAAGAGAATGACAAATATTATAAAACTGTAGACAAATATATGTTAAGGCATGTAATTAAGCCTGGAATTACTGGATTAGCCCAGGTAAGCGGTTTTCGTGGAGAGGTTCAAAAAGACTCCGACATAATTAATAGAATAAAGTTTGACATATTTTATTTAGAAAATTGGTCAGTTTTATTGGACATGAAAATTATATTTAGAACTATAACAAATCTGATTAAAGGAGAAGAGAAAGCTTATTAGTTTTCTTTTTCTTAATTATTATATAAGCAGTATTTTTACAAAAAAAATCAATGAACATACTAATACTTGGATCTGGTGGAAGAGAACATGCTTTTGCTTTAAAAATTGTGGACAGTAAGCTCATGGATCAACTTTATGTTGCCCCAGGAAATTCTGGCACTCAGCAAATAGCTACAAATATTAGCATAAATATTAATGATTTTCAAGAAGTAAAAAAAACAGCTCTTGAATTAGATATTAAAATGATAATTGTTGGCCCCGAAGATCCTCTTGTCAATGGCATACATGATTATTTTGCAAGTGATATTGAAACAAAATCAATTGCAATTATTGGGCCAAAAAAAATGGCTGCAAGTCTAGAAGGAAGTAAAGACTTTGCCAAGGAGTTTTTGGTTAGACATAACATACCAACTGCAGCGTATGCTACATTTACAAAGGAGAATTTGAGCAAAGGTTTTGATTTTTTAAAAACATTAAATCCTCCATATGTGTTAAAGGCCGACGGACTCGCAGCCGGAAAAGGAGTTTTAATAATAGACAACCTAGCGGAAGCAAAGAAAGAATTAAGCGAAATGTTAATTGGAGAAAAATTTGGAAAAGCAAGCTCTAAGGTGGTTATAGAAGAGTTTTTAGACGGTATTGAGCTTAGTTGCTTTGTAATAACCGATGGAAAAAACTATAAAATACTTCCAACAGCTAAAGACTATAAAAGAATAGGCGAAGGGGACACAGGATTAAATACGGGCGGCATGGGAGCCATATCTCCTGTTCCATTTGCTGATAATAACCTATTGTCTAAAATAGAAACTAACATAATAATTCCAACAATAGAAGGTCTTAAAAAAGACAAGATTGAATACCAAGGGTTTATATTCATAGGCTTGATAAATGTCAATAATGAACCAAAAGTTATTGAATATAACGTTCGAATGGGAGACCCCGAAACAGAAGCAGTATTTCCTAGAATTAAAAATGATTTTGTTGAAATATTTCAATCATTTAAAAACAAAACATTAGATCAAATTAATATCAAAATTGATGAGAGGTCTTCAGCCACAGTAGTTTTAGTTTCTGGAGGCTACCCAAATAAGTATAAAAAAGGTCTTAAAATATCAGGCATAGAAGACGTTGTAAACTCAACAGTTTACCACGCTGGTTCAGTCCAAAAAAGCAACGAAATTCACACAAATGGAGGAAGGGTATTAGCGATTACATCTTTTGGAAGCGATTTTAAAAAGGCACTAGAGAAATCATATGAAAGCGCCTCAAAGGTTCACTTTGAAGGAATGTATTACAGAAAAGACCTAGGTTTTGATTTATAAAAACGAATGTGCTGAAACTGATTTATTTTCTTCATTGTTATCTTCAAACTTTTTTAATTGAAGCATCCAATATGTAAA